>MDSV01206371.1_pt1 | contig 45806 bp, 18 predicted proteins | sample 810851 | NCBI WGS metagenome assembly MDSV01 (sample SAMN05326640, study PRJNA326480) | marine metagenome | isolation source: seawater | place: Atlantic Ocean: North East | collected 2012
CGCGCGGCGACGGCGGCGAACGCCGCCGCCGCCGGTGCCGGAGGCGCGCGCGACGGGTCCACCGCGACGCCGTCGCGCCGCACGTGCGACGCGACGCGCGCCACCGGCAGGAGCGTCCCGCCGTGCAGGCGCCGCGCCGGCCCGGTCCGGTCGAGCGCCAAGTCCCGCGCCTTCCCGACGCCGATCGCCGCGCCGACGATCCACTCGTCCGACGTCGTCGTCGTTCGCGGCGCCGCGACGTCCCCCGAAGAGTCTTCGGCGTCTCGCGGGGCGTCCGCGCAGACGGCGCCACTTGTCTCCACCAGGGTCACGACGTGCGAGCACCGCGTGGCGTTGGCTCCGCCCCCGAAGAAGGCGCTCAGGGATGACCGGCGCCACTCCGGGTCCTCCTCGACCGTCCGCGGCGTGACGCGCGCGGGGCGCGGCTTGGCGTCGGAGGCGACGCGCGCGTCGACGCGTCGCTCGACGCTCGCGTCCACCAGCACAGTCGCGGTTTTTCGTGTTCGCGAAACCGCGGAGAGCTCCGACGGCGCCGAAACGACGACGCGGTCCAGGGTCGGGGAGAAGAGAAGCCTGGCGTGCGCGCGCGCGGCGAACGCCGCCAGCGCGTCCCGAGCCGCTTCCAGGTGGACGCGGAACGGCGCGAGCGCCGTCCGCCGCGACGCCTGCGTCGCCGTTCGAAGGGGGACTCGCACGTACGTCGCGGCGGCGTCGGCGCCGCCGCCTGACCATCCGGCGGCGACGAACGGCGCGAACTGATCGGCGAATCGACGCGCCAACGCGCCGTCCGAGGTGACGAAGCTCCTGGCGGATCCTGGCGGATCCGGGGTGGGTTCGGCGTTCGCGCGACTCGCGCGACTCGCGTCGGCGTTCGCGTTGCCGCCTCCCGCGGCGGTGGCGTCCGCCGCGCTCGGCTCGTCCCCCCCCAGCGCGACACCGGCCGGGTCGAACACGCACAGCCTCCCTCCACCGGCGACGAGCACGACGTCGCCCAGCCGCGCGCACGACGCCAGCCCCTCGCCCGCGCGCGTCACGCCGCGGCGGAGCTTCACGGGCGGCGCGGACGCGAACAGAGCCGCGATCTCGTTCGGGTCGAGGGAGGCGAAAACGCCGTCTTCGTTCCCGCGCTTGATCGTGAAAACGATCGCGGGTCCCTGGTACCCTGCGAGCTGCGGCTGCAGCAGCGACCGCGTCGCGTACGCGGAGACGTCGAGGGTCACGGCGGCGACGTTGGCGCCGGCGGCTTCGGCGACGCCGAGGATATCCGTCGCGGCGGCGGTCACCGCGAGGTGCGTCAGTCTCTGCGCGGCGTCGTCGTCGTTCGAGACGCCCGCGTCGGAAAGCGCCGCCGCGCCGCCGGAAGCCTCCAGGAACGCGCGCACGACCGACGCCGAGGGACACGGCAGGCGGTCCGTGCTGGCCTGGTCCACGGCGTACAGCTCGCGGAGCGAGCGCGCGCCCAGCGCCGCCGCGGACGCGTCCGAGACGCGCTCGTGCGCGAACCGCAGAGCGCTCGCTTCGCGCGCGTCCTCGTCCCCTTTCCTCTCCCCGAGCAGCCACTCGGCGTCGTTGCGGGTCAGCTCGCGCGCGGGAGCCATCACCCCCGAGGCGTCGGGAAGCATGAACGACCCGCCCGCCGCCGACGGAACGGCGTTCGCGCGAGACTGACCTTCTCCCGACGACTCCGAACGCCGCGCCGCCTCGGCGAGCGCGTCGGCGGCGGCGTCAGCGAGCGCGGCGGCGAGCGCCACGCGCCGCTCGCCGATGGGCTCGCCCGCGGCGTCGCCGGCCAGCCGCGAGGCGGCGCGCGCGAAGTCCTCCGCTCGGAACCGCTCGCGGACGCCGAACGCCTCCCGCAGCGGACGCGAGCTCTCGTCGCTCAGCTCTTTCGGGACGAGGAACAGGTACGGCTCGAACGAGTGGTGGGTTTCCGCCGACACGGCGACGTCGGCGGACGCCGCGAACCCGGCGCCGGTCCACACCCAGGGCGCGTCCGCGAGGATCGTCGCCGCCGCGTCCCGCTCGTCGCGCGACGCGGCGGCCAAGACGGCGTACGCCGCGGGAAGCGACGCGTTCAACGCCTCCGCGACGCGTCTTTCGGCATTTTCGGCATTTTTGACGTCGTCCCGCGCGAGCGCCGCCGCGAACGGCGCGACGCCCGCCGCGGGAAAGCGCCCGCCCAGCTCGAGGAGCTGCGCGGCGACCGCCGCGGCGGCGACGGTGTCCCAGCCGAGGCGCGTCGCCAACGTCTCGTGGACGGAGAAACGCGCGGGCGGCGTCGACGCGGGCGGAGCCGCCGCGACGGCGTCCGCCGCGACCGCGTCGAGAACCGCCGCCGCGTTCTCTTCGCCGCGTCCTTCGTTCGTTTCTGTCACCGCCGCTTCGGTTCCCCGTTCCGCGTTTCCGTTCACGCGTCCCGCCCCCTTCCCGCCCGCCGCCGCCACCGCGTCGACGTCCAGGACGCGCAGACAGCTCGAGGAGATCCACGCGTCGCGGGGCGGCCGCGTCGCGCTCGGCGGCGCGAGCGCGTGCAGCGGCTTGCCCCGCGGTCCGCTCGGCCAGGGCATGCCCTCCTCGGGCGCCGCGCGCAACGCCGGGACCCACGCGATGCTCGCCAACGCGCGCCAAAACGGAATCGTCGGTTCGAACGCTTCCGACCCGTTCTCGTCGAGACTCGTTCGCGAGCGCGTCTCGCCGTCCTCCTTCTCGTCGCGCGCTTCGTCGCGCGCGCGCGCGTCCGCCGCCGGGAGCGTATCGTCCGCGATCGCCCCGCGCGCGAGCGCGTCGAGGTACGCCAGGAGCGCGGCGCCGCGCCGCGTCGCGGCGGCGACGCGGACCGGGTCGACGGAATCGGTTCCGGAATCGTCTTCGGCGCGCGCCGCCGCGTCGACGGCGCGCGCCGCCGCCAAGACGCCCTCCGCGTCGAGGCTCTTTTTGACCCCGAACGCGTTCACGAGCGCGTCGACGCGATCGCCGCGGTCGAACGGCGCGCGGGGGAAGAACTGGCCGCCGTTTAAATCGTCATCCGCGCCGAGAAGCTCCGCCAGCACAGAGACGCGCGGGTCGAACAGCTGGCCCGGTTTTCGCAACGCCGGCTCGTCGGCGTCTCGACGAGCTCTCGTCGGCACGCACGCGTGTCCGGCGACGGCGGCGCGAAGTCTCTCGGCGTCGCCGGCGCCGGTCCACGACGCTTTCAAGTCCGAGAAACGCGTCAAGCAGGCGTCCAGGACCGATCCGGCGAGCGACTTCGAGACGCGCCCGTCCTGCAACCCGGGCAACACGTGCTCCACCAGCGCGTCGGAGACCCCGACGCGTCGCGCGAGACGCTTCGTTTCCAGAAGCGCGGCGTCGCTCTCGGCGTCCAGACGCAGAAACGCGCGCGGGAGCGGCTTTCGGTCCAGAGCGTTCGAGGGGGGGGGGAGTACCAGCGCTTCGAGCGGGTAGGCCGACTCGTCCGTCTCCGGGTCGGGGACGAACGGACCCGGCCCGACGAAAAGCGCGCGCGCGGGGCTTCCTCCCGCCAGGGCGCGAAACCCGAGCCCGCCCTCCGCGAACCCGCCGTCGGCGGTTTCGAAAACCGGCAGCGCGCGGAACAGGTCCAGCCGCGCGCCCTCGACGGCGCCGCCCGGCGCGTCCTGCGCGAACCACCGCGTCTGCAGCAGAAACGCGCGCAGCGCGCGGCGGGCCGAGACGCCGTCGACGACGGGCAACGTGCGACTGGCGACTGGCGACGCCGCGTCCGTCGTGTCCGTCGTGTCACCCGCGCGAGACGAGCGAGACGGGCGAGACGAGGCGAGGCGCCTCTCGAACGCCGCGGGCACGACGGACGCCGCGGCGCGCCACCTCAGCTCGGGAGCCGACTCCGGCGGCGCGTCGGCCACTTTGAAGGCGCGCGCGGCGCGCGCCGCCTCGGGCGTCGCCGCCGCGCGCGCGACGGCTGAGTCCAGCACGCCCGCCGCGGAGGCGGGGCGCGCGTAGAGGCTTATGGATTTATGTGTCGCCGCGACGGACGCCGCCGCGCACTCGTGCAGGCGCGACACGCCCAGCGCGCGAACCGCCGACGCGGCGTGCTCCGACCACCCCTCGCCCCGCACGAGCGCGCCGTGCGGCGTGAGCGGCGCCACGCGTTCGCCCCCGTCCACCGGGAGCAGCGGCCACCCCTCGAACGGCGCCAGCGTGTCCGGGGACAAAGAGACGAAAAGACGCCACAGCTCCGCGAGCGCGTCGGGCGTCGGGTGGTCCCGCCGCGCGTTTTTTTCGCGATCGTCTCCTGTTTCTTTCTTTTCGCTTCGCTCCGGGAACCAAGCCACCGCCGCGCCGCAGCCGACGACGCGCGCGCGCGCGTCGTCGCCGGCGGTTTCGACGGGGTCGGCGACGGCGACGCCCCACGCGTCCGGAAGCAGATCGGGCAGCAAAGACGCGAGGCCGACGGAGGTGATCGGCTTGACGTTCGACGCCTTGCCGATGGCGCCCTTCGCGAAGGCCAGAACCTCGTCGTACAGAGGCAGCGCGTCGTTTTCCGCGAACGCCGATCGGTCGACCAGCCGCGCGAGGGCGGGTTTGGCGTTTTTCCGAGACCCCATCTCGGTCAACAGTCTCGCTTCGGCTTCGTCGCTCGGAACGAACAGGACATCCTTCTCGCGGATCGCGTCCCCGAACCGAAACGAGCCGAGCGACCCGTCCGCGAGCGGCAGAAGCGGCGCGTCGCGCAGCGCCGCCGCGCCCGTCGCGTCGCCGAAATCGAGATCGCTCAGGCAGTACGACAGCCACGCGAGGGCGAGTCGCGGGTCGCGCGGGTCGCCGTTCCGCGACGGATGTTTCGAAACCATCTCCGCGCGCGCCAAATCGCGGGCAAGCCGCGGCGTCGCGACGCGCGCCGCGCCCGGCGCGTGCGTGGCGAACGCCTGAATCACGCTGCGCGGGACGCTGTGTATGACCCACTCGCCGCGCGCGGCGAACGCGCGCGCGAGATCACCCCCCGGCGCGAACGAGGCGCGAAGCGCCTCGGACGTGACGTCAGGAAACACGCCGGCGCGCGGGGCGATCCACTCGGTTTTCGTCTTCTCCTTCGCGCGCGACCCTCCGCCCGTCGACTCGACGCGCGCGTCTTCGCCGACGCCCGCGCTCGCGGACGGATCCGTCGCCTCGACGCACGGCTCGCGCGCCAGCGACGCGTACAGAGGCGCGAGGATCAGGGACCAGGGTTCCTCGACGCGACGTCTCGACGCTACGTCGCCGGCGCGAGTGTCGCCGTGTGACCCGTCCTCGCCCTCCGCTCCGGGAAACAATGCGTAGTACGCGCTCCGACTCTCGCGGCGGAGCGAAACCGCCGCCGCGAGCAGCAGACGCGCGTACGCCGGCGCGACGGCGTCCCGGAGCACGGTTTCGTTCCACGCGCCGCGCTCGCGCCCGCCGCCGGAGGCGTCCTCGCCGTGCCACACGTCGCGGCGGTTGCTGCTCAGCTCGAAGCCCGCGTGCACGTGCACCGGCAGAGAAGTCAGCACGGGCAGGGGCAGGAAGCAGAACGCGCGGCCGGCGACGGCGAAGGAACCGACGTCCTCGACGTCCTCGACGTCCTCGATGTCTTTCGTTTCGCCATTCGCGGATTGGAAGTCCTTCGCGCCGCCCGCCGGTTCGCGCGCGACGCGCGGGACGCGCGCCGCCGCGCCGACCCAGGGCACCAAGCCCCGCGCTTCGCCCGTCTCCGAGAGCGCCATCTCGCGCGCAGCCCCGCCCGCGAGCGCGCAGCTCAGCAGCCACCTCTGCGTGTCGACGACGCTCCCTTCCTGGAAGTCCTGGAAGTCGAGATCCATCCAGCCCGTGACCGCGGGCAGCGACGCTTCGGACGCCGCGCGAAGCTTGTCCCGGAACCCGCCACGCGTCGGCGTCGCGCCGCCACGCTCCGTCTCGACCCACGCCGCCACGGCTTTCCTCGGATCCTTCCCATCCTGAAACGCGGGGACGCGCGCTTCGTATAGCAGGCGAGGGGACTTCGGAGAATTTTTCGGCGGCGCGCCGCCCTCGCCGCGCGCAGATTCAACCTCGGGGCTGTCAGGCTGGGCAGAAGACATCTCGTAGACGCCGATCTTGGTGACGTTCTTCAGGAACAGGAGCGTGTGCGCGGCGTTTTTCTTGAAGGCGGCGAACAAATCGCGCACCGTCGCCTCGGTGTACGCCTCGGCTTTGATCTCCGACGTCTTCGCCGCCTCTGGCGACCGCAGCGGGAACCGAAACAACGTGCCGTCGTACGCCCCGCGAAAGTCGCATCCGAAAATCCCGCGGTACCCCGCGAACTGGTCGGGGAACTGCGCCAACAAGCCGCTCGTCTCGCCACCGTCGCGCGCGAAGGCGATTTTCAACCCCGGCTTCGCCGCGCTCGCGCCCGGCAGAAACGCGGCGTGCGGGTCGAACGCCACCAGGTGCGACCCCGACACGAACGAGGGCAGATCCGTGAAGTGGTACACGGCGTTGAACCCCAGACCGAACCTTCCCGCGGCTGCGGGTTTCGCCACCTTCGAATCCTGGCCGATGCGCGCGATGTTGCGGAAGTCGCTCTCGGAAAAAGTCGCGTCGTTCCAACACACGAGCGCCGGCCCTTGCCACGTCCGCATCTTCGGCGACAGCAGCGACCGCGCGCCGAGCTCGTCTTCACCGCGCGCGTCCAGCAGCAAGCGCACCTCCGTCGCGCCGGCGTCGTCCGCGTTCTGCACGAGCTCGGAGATGACTCCCGGCCCGTCCGCGTAGGCGTCCAGGATGTGCCGCAGCCGCGTCGTCAACGCCTCGCTCTGCCCGAACGCCTCCGCCTCGGCCGAGCCGTGCAGGCTCAGCCCGATGTCTTCCGAGGCTTCGTGCAGCAGCGACAGCCGCAGCGACGCCACCCCGGCCGCCGCGGCAGTGGAACCCGGGAGCTTCGGGTGACACAGACGCGTCCCGGAAGGGGGCGAAATCCAGGGCGCGTCGTTGAAACGCAACGCCGAGGCGTCCGCCAGCACGCCGTTCTCGTCCGGGACGGGCAAGCAGACGTCCGGGGTCCTTTCCGCGCGGCGCTCCGCGTTCGTCGTTACCGACGACGGCGTCCTTTTCGCCTCCCTTTCGTTTCGCGCATCCGCCACCGACCCGAGCACCCACAGCGCGACGTCCAGCCGGCGCGCCGTGAGGGGCTGCTCCGTGCCCGCGTCGCGTTTCAGTCGGCGCAGCAGCGCGACGTAGTCGTCCGCCTCGAAGCGCTCGCGCACGCCCAGCCGCGTCAACAGAGGCTTGAACGCGAGCAGGTCCGCGGGAAGGACGTGCAGGTAGGGCGTCAGGTGCAGCGCGCCGTGAAAGGCGACTTCCCGCGCCTTCGCGAACCCGACGCCCACCCAGACGACGCGGTTTCCCGACGCCTCGTCGCCGGCGCGCGCGTCCGAACCCGCCGAGCGCGAACCTTCCAAAACGTCGCGCGCCGCCTCCTCGAACGCCTCCGTGCCGAGCATCGAGGTGAGCGCGGCGTAGACGCGCGGGACGGCGGCGGCCAGAGCGCGGCCGGCGGCTTCGCCGCGCACGCTGGCGTGCGCGTCGCCGAACGCGCGGAGTTGTTTGGCCAGCGTCGCCGCGCTGAGCGGCGCGCGCCACCCGAACGCGTCCGCCACCTCCGACGACCGCGGCTCCTCCTCGAGCGCGCGCTTGGAGGCTGAGCACAGCCACGCGTCCGACGGGGGGCGGCAGGCCGCCGGCGCCGCCAAACATACCGGAAAAGAACGTACCGAACTTTTCGCCGGCGACGCGGAAACGTCGCCGTGGATTCCGTCGCGCTTTCCGTCGACGCCGGGTCGTTCTTCGACGTCCTCGACGAACGCGGGGGGCGCGTCGGCGCCGGCGGACGAAGCTTTGATCGGCGCCCACGCGACGCGCGCCAGCCGCGCGACGAACGCCCGGTGGTCAAGTTTTTCCGACGGGACCGACTCGGTCGTCGCCTCGGTCGTCGCGGAACCGGGCGCGGCCGTCGCCAACGCGGCGTCCGAAGCCGCCGCGTCCGGGTCCGACGCGTTCGGCCCAGACCCGGAACTCGCACGCCCGGAAGAGCCGAAGAGCGACCCGAACAGAGACTTGGCCGAGACGGCTCTCGGGGTCGGGTCCGGCGAGAGCAGCGCCGCGCCCTCGGGCGTCTCCAGGTACCGCAGGACCGCGAGGCCCTGCCGCTTGGCGGCGGCGGCGTCGGTGCTCTGCATGCGTTCCGCCGCGAGGGCGGCTTCCAGCACGGCCGCGCGGGTCACGCCCGCGCGCATGCTGAGTCCCGCCAGCGTCTCCAGGACGCGCGGGTCGTCGAAAGGCGCCGCGGGGAACACCGCGTCGGCGGACGCCGCCAGCAGCGCCGCCAACTCCGGGACGCGCGGGTCGTACAAAGACTTCGGCGCGACCCTTTTCCCCGACGCGGTGGCCACGAAGGGCGCCCGCGCGAGCGCCGCGGGCATGTTTTCGTCCCCGTGCGTCAGCGATCCCAGCGAGCGCAGCGCCGCGAGCATCGCGGCGTCCAGCGCCCTCGCCGGCAGAACGTCGAGCCGCGCCAAGACCCGCGTCCGGAGGAACGCCGCGGGCGAGACGCGCGCGACGCCCAGGCACGTCTCCAGCGCGCGCGCCTCCTCGGGGTCGGCGACGCGCAGGAAGCCGGCGCCCAGGAGCGCCGGGTCCGGCTCGGGACCCGACGGGGGCAGGCACGGCGGGACGTCGCCGTCCAGAGACGTCAAGATTGGCGTCGTTTTGTTTTTCGAAGGCGTCTTCTCTGGGTTCGGGTCGTCCGGGTCCGAGTCCGGGTCGGGGTCCGGGTACGCCTCGTAGATGCGCAGGCCCTTGATGGTCGCCAGCCGCGCGGGCGCGCCCGCGTCGCCGCCCCGCCCCAGCCGCGCGCGCGCGCCGAACCACCGGCGCCGCAGCAGGTAAGAGCGCAAAGCCTGCGCGGCGCGCGCCGAAAACTCGAACGGCGCGTAGGCACCTCCGTTCCGCGCGGTTTTCGCCGCGAACGCCGCGGCGAGCGCGTCGGCAACGCCCGCGCCGGAAGCCGCGAAACAGCCCATCGCCCTCGCGAACGACTCGTCGCGACTCTGAAACAGCAACGCGCGCGCCGCGATCGTCGCGGGACACGCGGACCGGAAGGCTCCTTCCGTTCCTTCCGTTCCATCAAACGTCAGCCGCCGTCCGGAGTCTTCTTCCCCTTCCCCGCCCGGGGGCGCGTTCGCGGCCGAGTCGGCGCAATCGGCCGAATCGGCGAACCCCGAAGGCGTCATCGCCCGGACGCCCGCCTCTTCCAGCGCGGCGACCGCGCGCCGAGACAGCGACGGGGCGCCCTCCGCGGCGGCCACCACCGCCGCGCCCAGCGGCGCCAGCCGCCGCGAGGCGCCCTCCGCGTTCGTGTCGGCGGCTTTTATGTCCGCCACCGGGAGCAGGGGCCAACCCCGGAACAAAGCCAGGTCCGCCGCGTCCGGGCACACCTCGCCGAGCTTGCGCCACAGGAACGCGAGCGTCTCCGCGCTCGGGTGGCCTTCGTCGCTTTCGCGCGTCGCGCCGTCGCCGGGCCCGGCCCCGCGCGGTCGCCACGGGACGGGCGGAGCGTCGGCGACGACTCCGGCGCGCATGTCCGCGTCCGAGCACTTCCACACCGCCGGGAGCACGCGCGGCATCAAGCTCGCGAGCGTCGCCGCGTCGTCCACGCGCCGCAGGTTCAAACTGCGCGCGTCCGCTAACGCCTCGAAGCGGCGAGTGAGTTCCGGGTCTAACGTTTCCCGTTTTCGGCCCGGGGGTCTCTCCGGCGCCTTTTTCTCTCCGAGCGTCGCGGGCGTCGAGCGCGTCGCGGCGTCGTCGCTCGCGGAGACGTCGTCGCTCGAAGCCTCGCCCGCATCCGCGGCGAACACGTCGACGCAGACGTCGCGCGCGCCGCGGAACAGCCACGACGCCTCCTCGACGGTCGGCACGAAATAGACGACGCGTTTCTTTCCGCGTTCTTCGCCTTTTCGTGTAACCGTTTCCTCCGCGGCGCCGCCGAAAACGTCTTCGCTCGCGCGCTCGAACGCGCCGCACGTCCCGTCCGCCAGCGGCACCAGGGGCACGTCCGCGAGCGCCGCCGTGGACTCGGCGTCGTCGTCCGCCACGTCCGACAGGCAATACCGCAGCAGGGTCAGGACGCGCGACCGCGGGCGGGTGAAACACCGGTCGTTCTGTTTCAGGATCCTCCGCGCGCCGTTCGGCGACGCGCGCCGCGAAACCGCCGCGTGCGCCTCGAGCCGCGACAAAATCCCGGCGGGCGCGTCGGGAATCGGGACGCCCTCCTCGATCAACGCGTCGCGTAACGCGCGGTCGCGCTCGACTTGGTGATCGGGGAACGTCGCTTCTTCGGGTGTGATCCACGCGCCGCCGCCGGCGGGCGTGTGCAGCACGCGCTCGCGCGACAGCGACGCGCACGTCTCGCGAACCACGGCGTCCCACGGCTTCTGGACGACGCCGTCGCCGCTCGGAAACAAGGCGTAGTACGCGCGTAAGGGCACCTCGCCGCGATCGACCTTGGCTTTGATCGCCAACAGGAGCGTCACGTAACTCGGCGACACCACCTTCTCCAGCAACGCCTGGTTCCATTCGCTGCGCGCGGCGCCGCCGCCGGACATGTCCCCCCCGTGCCACACGTCGCGGCGGTTGCTCGAGAGCTCGAAGAACGCGTTGACGTGCACCGGTAAGCCAGTCATCACGGGCAGAGGCAGGAAGCAGAACGCGCGGCCGGACGGCTCGCGCGACGCTTTCGAGTCATCAGCGCCGTTCGCCGTTTCGTGGTCGAGCTCCGCGGCGACTGCCGCCCACGGCACGAGCCGCATCCCGAACTTCTCGCGGCCCGTCGCGACGAGCGAACGCAACGGTCCGGCGCCGAGCGCCTGCGCGACGACGAAGGTCCGCGCCCCGCTCCGCGCCGCGCGCGTCTCGTCCTCCGCGCCCCACTCCGAAGTCGCGAAGGTGACGTCGAACCTCGACGCGGTCTCGGGTTCGATCCTCGCGTGGGCGCCTTTCTCCGCGTGCGCCGCGGAGGCGCGCGCGAACGCGCCGCGCGCCGAGACGAGCGCCGCGCTCGGCGACGGCGTCCGGGCGACGAAGCGCGTCGTCGGCGCGTCGTCGCCGACGCGCCACTCCGAGATCTCCACCGCCGCGACGGTCTTCAGGAACAGCATGTCCAGCACCGCTTCTTTTGCGAAGTCGCGAAGGAGCGAGCGCGCGTCTTCCAAAGCGTACGACGCTTTCGAGAGCTTCGAACGCGCCGCCTGCGCTTCTGTGCGCAGCGGGAACCGGAACGTCGTCCCGGCGAACTCGGAGCGCGCGTCGCACCCGAAGGCGAGAAACGGCGCAAACTGGTCGCGGTGTTTTCCCAACACGTCGTTGTTCACGAAATCGACGCGTTTGCCGGGGTTCGCGCTGGAGACGTTCGGGAGGTGGGTGGCGTGCGGGTCGAAAAACACCGCGTGTCTTCCGGAGACGAACGACGGCACGTCCGTCAGGTGGTACACGGCGTTGAACCCGACCCCGAAGCGGCCGGTCTTCCCGACCTGCTCGCGTTTCGCCGAGTCGCCCACGGAGCTGATGGACGCGAAATCCGACTCGCGGAACACCGAATCGTTGTACACGAGCAACGAAGGGCCCTGGAACTGCGCCAAGCGCGCGTACGCCAAGCTCTGCGTGCCGTGCGCGCGTTCGTCCAGGCACACCTTCACGACGGTGGCGCCGGCGTCGTCCTGTCGTTTTCGTTTTCGTTTTCGCCGTCGGAAGTGATGCGTTCGACGGGTGAGTCGTCGTACGGCCGGGACGAGGCGTGGCCGCGTCGTGGGGTCGTGCGAGCGCGTCGGGAGCGCGAAGGGGCGTCGCGGGGCGGGAGAGGAGAGACGTGGCGGTCCGAAAGCTGCGGTCGGATCGCGAGCGGACGAGCGGACTCGGTGGCTCGCCCAGCCGTGCACGCCGCTCGGTCGGCACGGACGAGAAAAGTTAACACGATCGAACGCGAACGCACCGCGTTCTGCACGAGCTCCTTTAGTATGGACGTGCCCTCGGGGTAGTTGAGCAGAATCTCCCGAAGACGCGCGGTCAGGTCCACCTTCTGCCCGAAATCTGACCATGCGTCCGTCGCGGTCGCGTCATCCGGCTCCGCCATCGCGCCCCCAGGCGCGACGCGAATCTGAGGAGCTGAAGATGTCGGTGTGAGTTTTTTCCACCAGATTTCGCCCGACGCCACTCGGGGCTAAAACGCGCGCGCGACGGCGCGCGAGTGCTTTCTTTTTCAAGGATCGTGAATCGTGGTGTCAGCGCGGGGCCGCGAGCGACGCCAGCCGCAGAACCACGAGCGCCGGGCACGACTCGCACGCCGCTTCGCAAACGAACAAGAACGTTTCCAGACCATCTCGGGCGCCTTCGCCGAGGACCCCCGGGTGAGCCTTCGCTGAGAAGATCCGGATAACGGTATCGAGCATCTTCCACGTTCCGGATAAATGGCGTCGTCGCTCTGCGCGCCGACGGCCGCTGCCCGGGCCGCTCCGCGTGTCCGCGCGCGCGGCGCCGCACGCGCGGCTCGCGGCTCCCACGCCGCCGCGCTAGTCACCGAGACCGGCGTGCTCTACACCTCCGCCGACCTGGAGAAGGATCCTCCGCGCGCGGCGAACGAGCCTTCTCGCGTCGGCGTCTCGACCGACCGCGACGACGAAAGCTCGACGCGTCTCCACGACGCCGTCGTTTTGGAACGCGGCGCGAGCGCGACGAGCGCGCCCTGGGTTCCGTTTTCCCCGAGCGGCTCGGTGTGCTTCGAAGTCGCGCTGGCCGCGCGCGACGGCGAGCTCGACGGCTTGGCGTCCGTCGGGGTGGACTTCGCTCCCGGGCCGGACGGGCGCCCGCGCGTGGCGGCTGTCGCCGAGACCGGGGCGGCGTTTGGCGAGGTGAAGGAAGGCGACGTCGTGCTGGAGACGTCGGAGGTTGTGATGGTGGAGACGGTGGACGGCGCGTCATCGGAAAAGGACCCCGCGAACGGCGCGAACGGCGAAGCAGGCGAGGGAGAAGACCTGTCGAAGCGGTTCGTCCCCCGGCGGCGCTGGCGCGACTCGAAAGACGCCAGCTTCCACGAGTGCCTGGCGGCGATGCGCTCCAACTTTTCCTTTGCGGCGGTCGGCGAACGCGGCGAGGGGGCTGGTGAAGCGCCGCGCGTGCTGAGCATGCGCCTGTGCCGCGACTACGTCGGCGAGAACGCGATCCCCATGCGCGGCGAGGCGGACGTGCGGTGGGTGGACCACGACGGGAGCATGGAGTGGAACGAGGAAGCGATCGTGAGCGGCAAGGAGTGGGCGGCGAGGCACGCGGCGGGCGGGTTTTGAAGGAGGCGTCGGAGCGTCCAGACGCGAGTCCATGAAAGCTACGAAAGTATGAAAACAGTCGCGCTTCGTCGCCGCGCCGTTCGCACGCCTACTACTTGGGCAACTTGGGAGGAATCACCTCGCGTCGTATGTTCGCCTCGTTCGCCTCGAAGCGCTCGTCGAACAGGCGCGCCGCGAACCGGTGTAACCGGTCGTCCAGGAAGTTTAACTCGCGGATGCGGTCCAGGAGACTCGGCGCGATTTGCGCGCGATCGTCCTTCACGAAGGGCTCGAAATCGCCGGAGACGTGTTTGTGCAAACTCGCGAACGCCTTGCTCTTGAGTCGCGCGTACTTGTTCCGCTGCGCGCGCTCGCACGCGCGGAACGCCGCGCCCAGAGGCACGAACGTCGGGTCGCGGCCCAGTTTGTACACCTCCGTCTTTCCGGGCGCGCGTCGCTTCCCCGAAGCGTCCTCCCCTCCGGGAAGCGCGACGCGCCCGGCGGCGTGCACGGTCATCTCGCCGTACTCGTCGAACCCCTCCGCCGCGAGCACGAGGTGCGCGGCGACGTCCGCGCCGGAATCGCGCGCGTCGCGCAGCAACGCCAACAGCGCATCGGGCCCGAGCTTGCGTTTCGTGTCGACCGGGTCGAACGGAAAAGGGGGCAAATCCTCGATGGCTTTTTGACTCGACGCGCCGCCGGCGCCGTCCTCGCGCGCGACGCGCGCCGGCGGGAACTCGACCAGCGCCGTCTGCCACCCCCCCTCGTTCTTGGCCCAGAGAGTCTTCACGCCCGGGGGGGTGACGCGCACGTTCCGGGCCTCCACGCCGCACGTGTACGCCAGCACCGAGACGATCGCGTCCAGGTACCCCGCGCGCCACGTCTCGTCCTTGAGCTGCTCGAGCGTCACCTTCCCGAACCGGAACGTGAACCCGACGATGACGGAGACGTCAGAGGATTCCGCCGTCCGTACACCCCCGACGTCGCGAGACGTCTCGCTCTCGTCGCGACGGAGGGACCCGTCGACGTGCCCCTGCCCGTGCCTCGCGACCGTCTCCAGCGCGGCGTGCAGCAGCTTCGAGTGCGGCGGCGCGTGGTTCGCGCCGTTGAACGACGGGCCGAGCGTCGACAAGCCGAGCTCGGCGGAGGTCATCCGCAGCGCGTCGTCCAGGCGCTCGTGCGTCACCGTCACGTCCACCTCCTCCCGGAGACGCTCCTCCGCGTAGGCGTACAGCGTCTCCGTGGCCGCCGTGCCCGGTCGCAAACACGACCGCAGATCCCTGGCGCGCGGTTCGGTCGACGGATTCGAGTTTGTGCTCAGCCCGAGCAGTTGCAGGAACTGCGCGTTGTGGAAATCCTCGCGCGCCTCGGGCGTGTCGGCGAACTCGTGCAGAGGCGTGTACACCGTGTTGTTGTACACGTTCTCGATGGACTCTTTTTTCCCGCTCGGGTCGCGCTCAAGACGCGCCTTGTACCGCTTCAAGTCGCGGTCGATGAACCGCACTGCGTTGCTCCAGGGCCAGACGTCGCGCGTGCTGACGCGCGACGTCGGGGCTTTCGACTCGCTCCCGAACGACCGCACCGAAACCTCCACGGCGAACTCGTACGACGACAAGAAACGCGCCACCGGATCGCGGAACATGGTCACGACCCGCGGTTGTTCGCGAAACCGCTCGACGAGCGAATAGTCGTCGTGCGACGCCAAGAACTTGCAGTTCGGGTTGTGCACGTTGACGCGAAGCTCGTCGTAGCTCTTGCCGCAGCGGTCCTTCTCCGGGTACGCCAGTTTCAGGTAACAGAAGTGGAACGTGCGCCCGGCGGTGCGGGGAATGTGAAGGAAAAAAAGCAAATCGCTCTTCTTCTCCGGGCTCGAATCGACCGACGCGACGTTCGCGCCGTCGTCGTCGACGCGTCCGCCGTGGCCTCCGCCCTGGCGCGCGTGCGTGTGGTCGGTGTATATTTTGCGTCTGCTCTCCACCCACTCGTCCGCCAGCGACGCGCACGCCTCGTCGCTCAGCTCGGACTCCGCTCCGGCGTCGAGCAGGTCGTCGTCGAACACGACGGGTTCGGCGCTCGCGCGTTTCGCGCCCTCGCGTCCGCGCGTCCCGCCCGCGTCGACGTGGCGGCGTGACGCGTCGTTCACGACGTGTCCCGGCCGCACGTCGGCGTGCTTCGTGCCGATCGTGTGCGGCAGACCGTAATCCGGCGCCGCGGGCGACGCGCGCTCGCGCTTCAGACGGTGTTCTCTCGGGTTCGAAGCGGCATCCCACACCGACGGGTTGTGGTTGGTGATTCCCGCGATGCCGTTCTCGAACCCGCCGTAGTTCTTCTTGCCCTGGTACGTGGCGTGCCCGCCCGTCGCGTGCCCATTCCCGTGACTCGCGCCGAATCTGCGGCCGCGCTCCCACGAGCCGAGGCCGGCGTCGCCGAGGCGATCGCCAGATTCTTTCCCCCCGCCGTTCACGAACCAATACAGCACGAAGGGACTGGCCACCCCGAGAAAGACGATCGCGAGCCTCCATCGCCGGCTCGACGACCGCTTCAAGCGGCCGGTGTTCCCCTTCATGTCGCCCGGTCTCTGGGTCGACGCGCCGCGGTCTCTGTAAATATCGCCATCCGACAAACGAACCACCACGATCTGATGAAGTCGTGAGGGCGCCACTTCCCGCGGCAAATCCAGGTCGGCACCGAGGGCGACGGCATTTCAGGGTCGCCTCGTCAGACGACACGGCCGAGAAGTCGCTTTTTGGTCGCCGAATCGTTCAGTTCGCCGCGCGCCATGGAGGCGGCGATGCACGCGCTCCGCGCGGAGAACGCCGCGCTCCGCGCAGAGAACGCCGCGCTTCGCGCCGATGCCGGCGCGCCCACGTCGGCTTCGTTTCGGCCCCCGCCGGACGACTCGGCCGTGTCCCTGCCTCACGACGTGCGGACGTGGGAGAGCGCGGGCGCCGGCGACGCGCTGAGCGGCGCGGACCTCGAGCGCTACGCCAGGCACATCTCCCTGCCAGCCTTCGGCGCGGCGAAGCAGGCATCCCTGGCGAACGCGCGCGCGCTCATCGTGGGCGTGGGAGGCCTCGGCTCGCCCGCGTCCCTGTACCTCGCCGCCGCGGGCGTCGGCCGGCTGGCCCTCGCGGACGCCGACGTGGTGGAGCGGAGCAATCTGCACCGGCAAATCGCGCACGCCGACGCGCGGCGCGGCGCGAGCAAAGCTTTGTCCGCGGCGACGTCGATCGCCGCGCTCAACCCGAGCTGTCAGCTCACGACGCACACGGAGGGCGTCACGCCCGCCAACGCCCTCGCGCTCGTCCGCGACGCGGACGTCGTTTTGGATTGCACCGACAACGTGCAGACGCGGTACCTGCTCTCGGACGCGTGCGCGAGCGCGGGGAAGCCGCTCGTCTCCGCCGCGGCGGTGGGCACGGAGGGCCAGCTCACGGTGTACGTGCGCGACCGCGCGACGACGGCGGTGCGTGATGCGGGCGCGGGGCTCGAGCCTGACGCGCGCGACGCTCGTGAATTGCCTTGTTACCGGTGCGTGTTCCCGACCCCCCCCGCCGCGCGCGACCGCGGGAACTGCGCGCGGAGCGGGGTGCTCGGCCCGGTGCCCGGCGCGCTCGGGACATTACAAGCGTTGGAAGCGCTGAAAGTGCTCTCCGGCCTCGGCGAGCGTAACGGCGGGCGGTTGTTGATGTTCGACGCGACGGCGGACCCGAAACGCGCGTTCCGGTGCGTGGCGCTCCGGGGCAGAGACGCGCGCTGCGTCGCGTGCGGGGACGGCGCGAGCGCCCCGGGCGCGCCCCGGGGCGAAGCCATCGCGTCGTACGACTACGACGCCTTCGTCGGCGAGCGCGCCGCGTGCGAAACGCGGACCAACCCGGCGACCGGAAAGGGAAACGAAAAAGAAAAAGACGTCGACGCTTTGCCCGCCGCGCTGGACGACGCGGCGGCGGCGGCGGCGCGCAACGTCGCGCGACATCGCGGCGACGGCGGCGCGCCGTGGGCGACGGATGACGGGCCGCGCCTCGTCGGAGCTGGAGCCGACGCCGCGTCTCCTCGCGAGACGCGCGAAAAAACGCTCGTCGCCGCGACGCTCCGACTGTTGGACGCCGCGGCGAAACCACCTTTACACGCGCGAAAGGAAGCCGACGGGCGCGTGACGCCTTCGTCGCTCGTCGCCGCGAGACGCGCGCTGGGGGACGCCGCCGTCGTGCTGGACGTCCGCCCGAAACACCTCTCGGACGCCGCGCGCCTCCGCGGCGCGCTCGCCGTCCCGCTGCGCGAGCTGGACGGCCGAGTGGGCGAAGTGTGGCGCGCGGTGGACCGCGCGCGCGAAGCCGCGACGGCGGCGGAGGCGGCGGCGGCGAGGCGACGTCAGCGCTTAGGGGACCTCGGGACCTCGGAGATCCGAAACCGAGAGGAACCGGAAGCATCCGTGAATCGATCGGCCGAGTTTCGCCCGGACGCGCGCGTGTTCGTGATGTGCTCCAAGGGCAACCAGTCGCAGCTGGCGGCGGCGTACTTGCGCGCCGCGGGCGTGCCCGTCGCGGGGGACGTGCTGGGCGGGTACGAGAAGTGGAGGGAAGACGTGGACCCGTCTTTCCCGAAACTCGTGTGAAGTGGCTATGTAGACTACCGTACTAAACTATTCACGCGAAACGTCATCTACGGAACGCGCGCTTGTCGCGTATCCGCGTCCTCCGTCGCCTTCGCGACGAGACCCGGCCGGGCTCGCCGCTTGAGCCTCTGCGCGGCGCCTCGCCTGGAGTCGCACGCCGCGGGCCACGCGCACGCGCACGGTCCTTCCTTCGCGGCGTCCCGCCGTTCCCGGAACGTGAGCGAGACGCGGCGCGGCGCTCTCGGGACGGAAACTTTTCTCAGCGTTTCACGGGAGCCGGAGTCGGGATCCGAAACGCTCCCCGATTCGAGCACCACGTCCCGCTTCCTGTGCGGGATGTAGTGCTGCCACTCGTACCGCGCCTCCGCGGCGAGCGCCAGCATCGATCGGCGCGGCAACGCGACGGCGTGCCGCTCGGCGACGGTCGGCCTCGCGCTCGTCTCGCCCTCCGCGGCTTCCGCCTCCTCTCCATCCGCCAGCCTCCGGAACTCCATCACGGCGTTCCCCGCGAGCGACAGCGAGAAGATCGCTGGCCCGAACGCCGAGTGCGTGTCCACGTGCGGCGCCAGACCGACGCCCGCGGGGTACTCGTTCACGGTGAGCTGATCGCATCGCGGCGCGCGCTCGAACCCAGTGAGGGTTTTTCGACTCCCCTCCGGATGCGCGTCCGCATTTTGCATCGCGCGCGCCCGCTCCAGGATCGTCCGACAAAACCAAGGAAGCGCGCCGTCGGGGGAGTTCTCGGCGCGCGCAAAGGCGTCGCGCGTGCCGTAATCGAACGCGAACCCGAAGTGCGCGACGCGGCGCTTGGCCAAACGCTGCCACCGCACGTTTCCGTTCGCCGTCCCGCCGCCTCTCCTCGCGGTCCCCGCCAGGAGACTCTCCTCGCCTCGGTCGTCCAGGAAGGCGAGGATAGCGGCTTCTTCCTCTTCCGTGACGAACTCGGGAACCAGCGTCGCGCCCTTGACGCCCCGCGCGCGCAACGCATCCGACGTCGTGACCGCGACGCACATCTCCGCCTCTTGCTTCCCGCGCGCCGCCGCGACGCGCGTCGCCGCGTCGTCGGGGACAAACGATCCGCGCTCGTCTCGCCGACCGGACCTCGAGCCCTTCGGACGCGCCTCCTCCGGGTCGCACGCGAACGTCACCCACGGCGCTCTGTTTCCCAAGGTGGCACACGGCTGCTTGTGCGTCGCCGCTCGCGCGGCGCGCGCGGCGTCGAGCGTGCGCATCGTCACCAGGCACTGCGCGACGGCGCGGTCGGGGACGCGCACGTCGTCCACATCCCCGAACGCGCCGAACACGTCGCGGAGGGTGGACTCGGTGTCCCCCAGCTTCGGGCCCGCGTTCGCCACGAACAGGAACCGCGTCTCCGCGCGGGAGGCGCGTAGCGCGGGAGGCGCCGCCGCGGCGGGCGACGCCGCCATCGCGCCCCGCGGAGTGGCGGCGGGTGGAGGCAGCGCACCGGAGGGAACGTTTTCACGACCAACTTTTTTTCTCGGAACGAGACGGCACCGGGGAGTTCGAGTCATCATCAGCAGTCCGGGCGGCGCGGCGTCGCGGGCGCAGTCGTGCGCGGGGGGGAGCTCGCGCGCGTGGCTCGCGCCGCGACACGCTCGCGATGGACGCGAGCGCGTTCACCGCGGACGCGCTCGCGGCCGCCGCCGCGGATGGCGACCGCGTGTGTCTCACGAACCTCGTGGTGCGGCATCGCAAACGCCGAGGCTCCAAGCTCTTCTTCGCCAGGGCGAGCGCCGAGGCCGGCTGGGACGTCCAGCTGTCGTTCATGACGCGCCGCGGGGAGACGCACGACGACGCCGATACGTCCGCGCGTCTCTCGCCCGAGGCGCACGCCGCGGCGTACGAGGGCTGCGCGCCGGGCGCGACCGTCGCGAAGGTCTGGGGAGCGCTGGAGCGCGTCCGAGGCGTCGCCGCCGAGACGGTCGCGACGCTCCGCGTGGACAGAGCGGCGTTCGCGTCCGCGTCCCCCGCGCCTCCGAGCGACTCGGAGGACTGCTGGCTCGTCTTCGACATGGCGTACGACGGATCGATGACCGACGGCGAGCGCGGCGCGCTGAGCAGGCAGGTCACCATGTGCGTCGCCGCGAACGGACGCGCGCGGGTCCCGTTCCGCGTGGCCGTCGTCGGCGAAGCGAACGCGCCGCGCGCGCTCGTCGGGCGAGACGCCGGCGACGGCGAAAAACACGATTCTCGCGCTCGCGACGTCTCGGCGGAGGATCGATCGGCGACGCGCGTCTCGCGCGTCGGGGCGGGCGCGGGGGCGACCGGGGAGGGGAACCGAGTCGATCCCGAGTCGTTCCCGAACGCGAACAGCACGCACGGCTCGAGTCGTGGTCCCCGAACGCGCCCGAAGAGCGTCTGTTGGCGCGCGCTCCCGTGGCGCGCGTGGGGGGCGCCGCGCTTCGCGCCGGGGGCGTTTTTCGCCGCGGCGTTCCACGCGCGCGCGGCGCCGCGCGGCGCTCGCGGCGCGGCCGCGGCGGAGGGAGGCGCGAAACCCAAAAAAACGCGGGTCGTGTACCTCTCCGCGGACGCCGAGGAGGTTCTCGAGACGATCGAGCCGGGTGACGTGTTCGTGCTCGGGGGCGTGGTGGACCACGCCCCGAAACCGGAGCTGGCGCGGAGGCGGTTCGAGTCTTTGCGAGAGGCGTTTTTCCGGGGAAACACAGACGCCCGCGCCGAGCTCGAGCCCGACCCCGAGGCGGAGGTCGCGTTCGTGACCCTCCGGTTGCCCCTCGCGGGGCACGTCTCTTTGGCGAAGAACGCGCACTTGCCGTGCCTGGCGGTGGCGCAGACGCTCATGGTATTCCGCCAAGTCATGGGTGATCGATCGACTGGGACTTCGGCCCGAGACGCCGAGGGGGAGAGGCGCGCCCCCGCGCCTCGCGCGCGAACTAAGGCGTGGCCCGAGAAGGAGGGCGGCGCGAACGCCTCTGCGTGGGGCGAAACCCTGGCTCGGTGTCCCGCGTTCCGGTGCGCGCCTTTGCGCAAGTACGTGCGATGGGCGCCGCCGTACGAGACCCTGAACGAGAAGGAGGGCGAGGTGAAACCGTCCCGGGTCACCGACGTGACCGCGTTGATGCGCGACTCGCGGGTGTGTTGAAAAAGCAATCGGGACGACGCGCGCGGAAATGTTCGCCTGTTTGTGAACCGAGAAATCGCCGGTCACAAAACCGTTGCGGAAAAATCTAACGACTCGAAACACACTGAAACACATCTTGAGCTCTCCATCACTGATTTCACCGCGCTGGCCAATCAGAGGCGAGTCGCCGTAAGCTTGGCGCCAAAGAACCACATGTAATCCGAGATATTCAATCGGCCGCGCGGCACTCGCACGGGCACGAGACTCGCGCGATGTTCGCCGCGACCCTCGCGACGTCCGGGGCGACGGCGGTCGCGGGATCACCCCTCGGGGCGACCCGCGCGCGCCGGTCCCCCGCGGTGACTTCGCCGGTGCGGCTCGCGTCCCCACGCCGAGCCACGGCGGTCCGTCGCCGTCTGGACCTCGGCGCGACGGCGACCGCGTCGGACCGGAAGCCGCGCGAGGTGAAGGCGCGCGCGAACGTGACCACGGAGGAGGTCACGGTGACCGAAGTGAGTGGATCCGTGGCGGCGCCCATGCCCGAGGACGACTCCGTGAAGGTACGACGAACGAACGCATCACGCGCCCCCTCCTCGTCGACGAGAGGAAGAGACGATGTCACTTTTCGTTTATCTCATCCGACGACGTCTTCGCGTCGCGTCTGACCCTTCCCCTTTCCCGTTCACGACCCGATGACACGACGCGCGCGCCTCCGCTTTTCGTGATCCAGGCTAAGCTCCTGCGCTTCGTGGACGAACACCGCATCGAGCTCAACGCGCTGTTCAACGTCCTCGTCGTGGGCTCGGTGTCCTTCGGGACGGTGTTCCAGGTGGTCGAGGTGGACGCCGACATCCGCACGGGCTGGACCTGGTGGGAGATCCTGCGGAACATCCCCGCGGACAACCTGGCTGCGTACCAGCAGAGCGTCTTCGACAACCCCGTGCCTACCAAGGCGTGCACCTCGGGGGTGGCGTACACGCTCGGGGACTTCACCTGCCAGCTGTCGCAGGGCAAAACTATCGCGACGGTGGATCTGAAGCGATCGCTGCGTTCGGGCTTCGCCGGGTTTCTCATCCACGGCCCTCTGTGTCACTACTGGCTCCTGTGGACGGAGCAGAACCTTTCGTTCAACAATGAGTGGTGGACCACGCCGTTGAAAGTGGTCGCGGACCAGACCGCGTGGAGTCTGTTCTTGAACAGCGCGTACACCACGTGCATCATGTCCTTGCAGGGGATGTCGCCGGCGCGCGTGAAGGAGGAGATCCAAGCCACCTGGTGGAACGCCATCAGCGCGGGGTGGAAGTTCTGGCCGTTCGTGCACACGCTCACCTTCTCTTCGATCATCCCGCAGGACTTCAAGCTTCTCTGGGTGGACTGCGTGGAGGTGATCTGGGTCACCATCCTCTCCGCGGCGGTGAATCGCGACTCCGAAAAGGCGCTGCAGGTGCCGCTCAACGCCGAGGCGGAGCGCCCCGGGATGCAGATGCAGGAGCAGCTCGAGAACGAGTTCAGCGCGGAGGTGTCGGGGGTGGAGATGCGCTTCGATAAGGCGTTCCTGCCCTCGCGGGACTCCATGGACGGCTCGGGGTCGTCGGGGGACGAAACGGACGGGTGCGCGTGGTCGGACACGTGCGCGGCGGATTTCGGGGGCGCCGAAGGCGACGAGGAGAAACAAACGGACGACGCGACGGAGGTCGCCGCTCGCGCTCGGTGAGTCCCTTTTTTAGCGACGCGGACGCGCGCGCCTGACGCCGTCCACAGACTATTACTGTGCTTGACGTTTTGTTATACCACGCGAAAACCGCGAAAACGCAACAGAGACGACGCGGAAGACTCGCCGCCGCTTCGCTTTTCGTCTCACCACTCGCTCTCCCGGTAGTCCTTGAAAAACTTTCCAAACGGCGGTTCCGCCGTGTCGCGCACGCCTTCCAGGATGGGCGCGACGCACCGCGCGGCGGCGTCCTCCTCGTCGATCGGGGTCTGGAACTCGTGCTCCTTCGCGATGCGCGCGGCGACGTGCCTCGGGTTCTCGTCGTTGATCCAGCCAGTGTCCACGGCGTTCATGTAGACGTTGTCGTTTTTGTAATCCGCCGCCGACGTCGCCGTCATCATGTTCAACGCGGCTTTCGCCATGTTTGTGTGCGGGTGGTTGGGGGTCTTGTACCGATAGAACTTGCCTTCCATCGCGCTCACGTTGATGATGAACCCCCGGTTGGGCACACGAGCTCTGTCCGCCTCGTCCGCCTCGGGCGGGGCGCCCACGCGAGTCGCGGTCGCGGCCATCAAAGCTCGGAGCTTCCCGTTGAGCACGAACGGCGCAGCCGCGTTCACCGCCAGCACTTCGAGCAGCTCGGGCGTCTCCACCTCGCCCAGCTTCGTCGTCCAGCTCGTCTTCGCGCGCAGATCGATCTGCTGATCGTTCACGTCCAGCGCGCCCTCCGGGAAAAGACGCGCGCTCGCAGCAGAGGAAGACGTCTCGACGTCGGAAGGCAACACCGCGAGCTGGCTCGCGGCGGCGCTCGGCGCCAGCCAACCGGCGACGCGCAGCGTCTCTTCGGTTTCGAGACTTTTCTCTTCGGTTTCCGTCGCGAGGCTGGCGGGATGCGCGAAGTCGGCGTCGGCGACGCCCGCCAGCAGAGCGCTCGTTCCCATCCCCACGACCGTCTCGCCGTCCGCGCCGACGACACCTCCCTCGCCACCGCGCAAATACGCCCGAGCGCCCTCGGCCTCCGCCTGCAGCAGGTGCCGGTAGTACGCCGGCGGCCGGCGCACCGTCTGGCACGCGTTGTTGACAATCGCGTCCAGCCGGGGCAGCGTCGCCGCCAGGCGCGCGCACAGCCTTTCCAGGCCGGGAAGGTCCCGCAGGTCCATGGCCACGACCGTCAGGCGGTCGCGCCACTCCCTCGCGTCGGGCTCGAGATCGAACCTGCGCGCGCAGTCCACCGGGAACCGCGTCGTGGCCACCACCGCCGCGCCGCACCGCAGGAGCTTCAGAGCGATGCGGTAGCCGATCTTCACGCGCGCGCCGGTGACCACCGCGACGCGCCCGGCGAGGTTGGCGGTTTGCGTCCGTTTTTCCCAGTTCAGCGCCGCGCACTCGGGGCACAGCGAGCCGTAGAAGTGATGCAGCGTCCGGTACCGCCGTTTGCACGCGTAGCACTGCCTGGGTTGGTGCAGAACCTCAGGGGCTGGCTCCGTCGATTTTTTTTGTGAATCGCGATTCGCGTCGCGTCCCGCGAACGCCGCCGAAGCGCCCGAGCACCCGTCGGGAACCGGCGGAATGGACGTCGGCGCGTCGCCCCCCGATTCGTCCCCGCTCACGTCTCGGTCGAACGCGGATCGGTGGTGTTTTGATCGTGGAAGCGACAAGTCGCCACGGTCGCCTCCTCCGCGAACGCACGCGTCGTTCTCGAGCGTGAGCGTGTTCAGCCGAGCGAGCCGCTCGGCGCGCATGCGCGTCTTGTTTCGCGACTCGCGGTCCAACGCCTTCTCCTGCATCTTCCTGCGGTTCAAGTCGCGCTTCGACTGCTTCGTCGCGCGGAACGCCTTGGGGTCCTTGCCGTAGTGCCCGAGCTGACCGCGGAGCTCCGCGAGCAGGGGCTGCAGCGCCACGCGGAGCGGCTTGTGTCGCCTGTGGTGGAACGAAGCGTGGACGCCGGAGGGGGCGTCCGGTTCCGTCCCGTCCCCGTCGGCGGCGGCGGCGGGCTGCTGGTTTTTCGCGTCGGCATCCCCTCCGCCGCCCAGCGCGCGCAGGACTTTCAGGCACGTCTCGAGCTCGGCGTCGTCGAAGCCGCGGGACGCGTCGAACGCCTCGGGCGACAGCTCGTCGAGCTCCGCCATCGCGGGTGCCACCGGCGCGCTCCGGGCGCGCGCGGAGTGGCGAGAGGAAAAGGCCGGAGCGCTGAAAAATCAACTTCGGTAAGTGCCAAGTCATCGCGCGTGTACGGTATTAAAAACACCGAAAATCTGGCGATAAGCCCCGCGCGATCGCGGCGCCCGCCACTTCGCGGCCCATAGATGCCCGCGTCGTTCGTGTATCAGAAAGGCCGCAAGAAACCACGCGAGGGCGCCGACATCTGCGAGGTCAAGTGCAAGCGCTTGGCGTGTGAGATCCAGGTGTGCATATCGAAGATCCCTCTGACGAAGTCGAAAGTCTCGGCGAGCGTGCTCGATCACGGGAAGTGCCAACCGGACATCGACAGATACAACCGGTGCTGCGACGCGGCGAAGAAGGAGCTGGCGCGGCAAGAGGGACGGCGGGACACGTAGGCGGACGCGCGCGCCTCGTCTGACCGTCATCGCGCGTGTGGCTTTTCGCGCGTCAAACGACGGCATGTCCTCGATCATGTCCACGAGCGTCGTCGTCTCGGCCTCCTCCTCCAGAATCGGACCGGCGTCTCGGCGGCGCCGCGCCCGCCGCGTGTCCCGCGTCTCGCCGCGCGCGCCGCGCGCCTCCGCGGAGGACGCTCCGGAGAGCGCCGCGCCGCCGCGATTCACCAACGCGGACGCGTTCAAGGCGCTGGACGCGATCGGCGGTGACTCTTCGAGCGGTCCTTTCGGTGGCTCCGGCGGCGCCCCGGCGGCGGCGGCGAAGAACCCCTTCGCGTCCGCCGCCGCGCCGCCGGCGGCGGCGGTGGCGGGCTTCCGCGCGCCCTCGACGGACGCGTCCTCTTTGCCGAGCAAGGCGGACGCCGACCGGCTCCTGGCGCGGTTCGACCGGGACCAGCGGCGCGGCGAGCTCCCGGACGAAACCTCCGAAGAAGGGTCGCCGCGATGCACGCACCCGCCGCTGCGCCAGTCCGCCCGCGCTCTGGCGGCGGCGTCGTCGCGGGTGATGCTCGGCATTTGCGCGCCGGACGCGGCGGCGGGTTTGGCGGCGCTCAAAGCCTGGGTCACGGATCTCGGGTTGCCGAGGGGCAAGCTGCACGGGCTGGACATCGACGGCGTGGAGCAGCCCCCCCCGGAAGGCCCCGTGTTCCTGAAGTACAACTCCGACTCGGGCGACGCCTTCCTCAGCGGGTACGGTGGCGAGTTCCGCGGCGTGTTGTTTACGCCGGAGTTGGGAGACGGGGCTTTCAGGCAGTATGGATATTTGCCGTTGGCCTTGCCCGCGGGGGGGGAGAAGTAGCGAGCGCGTGTCTTTCTTGTGAGTCTATGCTACGCTTTTCGCGTACTCTATCTTTCTCGTCGCGTCTCTCACGCCGCGGCGGAGCGCTTCGCGGTCTTCGTGGTTCCCTTCGCGGTTCCCTTCGCGGCCTGTGAAATCGTCGCGCAGTCGATGACGTACCTCACGGGGGCGTCGTTCTTTTTGTCCAAGGCTTTCAGCGCATCGGCCGCTTCGTCAGCGCCGATTATCCGCACCTCGGGGAAGACGTCGCGCGACGCGCACCATTCCAGGCACGCCTCGGTGCTTTTCGTGCCGGCAATCAGCGACCCCCGCACGACTTTGCGCGAGAAGACGAGCGAGTTTTGGGAGACGCTGATGGGATGCGTGTCCAAGCCGAGAAGCACGAGCGTGCCGTCGGGCGCGAGCAGGTCCACGAGCGCGGAGATGTCGTGCGGCGCGGAGACGGTGTCGAGGATCACGTCTAAGCAGACGCGATCGGAAGCGTCGTCGTTCTTTTGGCTCGCCGAGCCAGAAGAGTCTCGCGGCGCGTCCGGGTGTTGCCACCCGTGTACAGGAAAGTCCTCTTTCGCGGCGATGCGCGCCTTGGCGAGCTCGGCGAGCTCGGCCATCGCCTTCGCGTCGGTCGTGACCCAGAAATCGGAGGCGCCCATCGTCAGCGCCGAATCCTTCTTCTGCGGGCTGGTACTTAACACCACGACGTCGCAGTGCATGGAGGAGGCGAGTTTGACGCCCATCATGCCAAGGCCTCCGAAGCCGCAGACGCCGACGCGCTTGTTCCCGGCGACGCACCCGTACCGCACCAGCGGGTCGAACGTGGTCACGCCCGCGCACAGCAGGGGCGCGTACTTGGCCAAAGAGGCGTTCGTCTTCGGTTCGTCTCCGTGCGCGTCGGAAGGCAGCTTGAAGCAGAACCGCTGGTTCGCGACGAGCGCGTCGCTGTACCCTCCATGCGTGAACGCGCCGTCCGGACCGGCTCGGCCGTACTTCGTTTCGCCGCCGTACGTCCAGACGGCGCCGTTCACGCAGTACTGCTCCTCGAACGAGCGGCAGGGGCGACAACCGAAACAAGAGTCCACCATGCACCCCACGGCGACGCTGTCGCCCACTCTGAGCTTGGTGACGTTGCGCCCAACCTTCGTGACGACGCCGGCGATCTCGTGGCCGGGAGTCAGCGGATAGGACGCCGCTAACTCTTTCACGAAGTGCACGTCTGTGTGGCAGATGCCGCAATAGAGGACGTCGAAGGCGACATCCTGAAGGAGGAAGGGAGGAAGGTGTGGGTCTCTGAAGGTGTGGAAGAGAGGTACGCGTCTTAACTCTTTCAACTCGTCTGAGAAAGAGACGTACCTCCTCTCCCACGTCGTACCGCTGGACGACGTTCGGGGCGAGCGAGTCGAGGTCGGCGCGCGACGCGCTGAGGGCGTTGGCGTAGGTAGGCATGGGAATGATGCGCGGTCGTGCGCGGCGTCGAGTGTCGTGGTTGTGGCAAAAGTTTTCGAGTGTTCCGACGTTTTTCTGGAAGAACGCCCCCAGGTTCGTCGTCCGTCGTCCGTTGAAGTCAATTTCGCCGGAGAAACAGGCCGCGCGTCTCAGATCCCTGCGCGCGGTGCTCGGCGGAGCCGCGGCAGGGAGGTTCGGCGGACGCTCCTTGTAGTATTATCGACCCGTGCGGGTCGGTAATACACGAAGGAGGTGACATGGCTCTCTCGTCCAAAGCCAAGAGCACGGTGTTGTTCGGCTTCGCGGTCCCGCTGTCGGTTGGGTTCCTTGTCGCGTTCATCATCTCCATGGTGCATGTCGAGAAAGCGCAGGCGGACGAACGGGCAACACTTGTCAAAGTGTACGACGAATCGGTAGATGCCTGGCAGGCAGGTGACGCAGAAACCTACGCGCAGAAGTGGACCGGGGAAGAGGCGCTCCCGCGTCCGTCCGTCTCGCTCGAGCGCGAGGGTCGACCTCGGTCAAATTTCGCGTTCGACGTGCTCCAGTCTGGTCCAGAGGCGACCGGGTTGTTGAGGGATGACGAACCTGATTACAAACGCTACGACGAGGGCACCATGTTGGTCGCGATCCTCGAAGGGTTCCACGACGAATCTTTCCACACCGGCGTGGAGGACGTGGTCCTCGTCGTCGGTCCCACGTCCGTGACCGTGAAGGCGATGACGTGCGTCGTCAACGAGTACTGCGGCCGTGGCACGGAGGAGGACGCCGAGGACAGCACCAGCGACGAGCGCGATTGCTCCTTCACCATCTCTCACGCGTTCTTGGAGTCCGTCCTTCTCGTCGACCTCACGGGCGACGCCGACGCGTTCCTCGGCGTCGAGGCGCGAGCCTCGACGTGCGCACTGGAGTACAACACGAATCACGGTACCGGAGACTGGTTCGCCAGCCGCGACGCCGCGATACGCGAGTGCGCGGTCGCGGACGCGTCGTTCATCGCGCCGGACGTGCGTCGCGACGTGCGCGTTTCGATTCGGTCGCCGCGCGACCCTTTCGTCGCGGCCATGGAGCTGACGCGCGACTCGAGCGAGGGGCGATGCTCCGGGGACTTCGGCATGACCACCGAGGAGCTTCAGCGCGTCGCGCGCGACGCGGGGATCGCCGCGGGCGTGCTGGGTCCGGCGGCGGTGGCGGCGTGGGCGGCGGCGACGCACTTCCTCCGGATACGAAACGAGGAGAGGCGGGCTCGGCACGCTTCCCCGTCCGCGCCCTCCGAGCGCTCTTTGAAAGAAACGCGCGGCGCGACGCCCGTGCCCGCGTCGGCCGCGGTCGCGCGACAGCTCCCCTCGACGTACGCGGGGATGGCGGTACTGCCGACGATGCCGCAGCCGCATGGACCAGCCCCGTCGTCGTACGACGGTCAGTCGGCGCCGGCGACGTATGTCCCGCGATCCGCGTTTTCGTCCTTCTTCGGGCGCGCGCGCCTTCGATAGCGACGGGGAACGAAGAGCGTTCGCGCGCGAGCGGGTTTTGATACGGCGCTCGTATGTAGTTTGGGTGTGTCGTCTGTATTGTCATCGTTCGCGTGTGTTCTCGTGACGGCCACGCGCGGCGCGCTGTGCTGCTCTTCGAGCTGTTCGAGAAGAAGACGCGGCGGTCCTCCGCGCGAGAACGCGGCGCGCTCGCGCGCGGAACGACTCGAGGCCTCGCGTATGATGTCCGACGTCGCCCGGAATCGCCGAAAGGTCGCGGGAAATGACGTTACTCATAACGTTATGCGTATTCTCGGCGATCGGCGATTGCGCGCGTGTGCGCTCCGCGGCTTCAAGGCCACGGGCCGGGCGCGTCCTCGTCGGGCGCGCGCCCGGTGCTGCGGTGCGCGTGCACGCACTGCCACGCGTCATCCGCCTTCTTGAAGACGTACGACATGACGAACACGTCGTGATTGGGGGTGCCTTTGTACGCGAACTTCGCCTCGTTAACGGAAACGGCGTACGCCATGTCGCCGCTGACGTCCAGCGTCTTGACCTCCAGGAGCTTGCCGGTGGAGTCGGTAATATCCGCGTTGCTCATCATCGCCTTCATGCCGTCCATGGTGATGGGGTTGCCGCTGGGCCTGATGAAGAGCGCAGGACCCCAGTCTGGGAGATCACCGGTATAGGTCGACAGCTTGGTGATCAACTCGCGCAGGACCGATTCGTCGTCGGACATGGCGTTCACGGAGAAGGGACGGAGGGCGGCGCGCGCGGGAGCGAGGCGAGAGGAGGGCTTGGACAGAAGCCGAGGGGCGAGGTGCTTGACCGCGGAGATACCCGGGGAGAGAGCGAGACGCATCTGAGTGCACGCGCGCGTGACAGTGTTGAACGCTTTGTTCGCCTTGACGACAAACTCGCGCGCGAACTTTGTTCTTTTTGTTCTCAGTGACGGGCGCTGATTCACGGCGTGCGACAATGAGAGCGTCGGTCACTGGCCGGCCTGCTGGCAGACTGGCGCGAAAGGCGTTTCGTTGACGCGTTTCACCTTTAACCTAACCGCGCTCGCGCCGTTGGACACGCGCAGTCCGCCCCGCGCCGCACGTCAGCCCGCCGCGATGGACGGTTTCGAGGCCGCGCTGGAGATGATCAAGCCCCACGCGACGGGTCTGGCGTGGGGCTCCGCGCTCTCCATCGCGCTCAACACCCTCGCGCGCCGCAACCCCGACGCGCGGCGACTCGTGGCGGGCACGCCGCTGTACATCTACGCGGTGGCGATGATCTTCCAGGCGTTGGTGTTCGCGCCCGCGGCGTACGCGGCGTGGTCGCGGTGGAACTTCGACCCGCAGTGGATGAAGGAGGGCTGGACCACCGCGCGCGGCACGGTCAACGTGGACCCGATGGGGGAGAAGAAACGCGTCGAGCGCGTGTACCTGTACGCGCTCTTCGGGTACATGATCAAGGATATGTGGATCTTCCGCTCCGATGTCCTGTTCTTCGCGCATCACCTCATCTGCCTCTTCGGTATCACCGCGTTCTTCGCCATCCCCGCGGGCATCGGCGCGTTCGTCGTGGGGGGGACGGTGCTCGAGCTGGGGAACTTCACGTACAACATCGTGCTGCTCGCGGGGAAGGACAGCGGCAAAACCGTGCCCGCGAAGGTAAAGCACTTCGCGGAGTGCCTCTACGCGACGTGCATGCCGCTGAGCAACCTCGTCGGCGGCGCGATGTTCGTGTGGTTCGCGGGCTTCCCGCGTCTCCACGGCACGCCCTGGGTCACGGGGCTGGGCACGGCGTGGTTCTCGCTCATCGCGGGCAGGGAGTACGTGCACCTCTCGCGGTCGGTGCCGTACTTCGCGAAGCACTTCAGAGCGAAGCGGGCGCTGGCCGAGGCGAACGCGAAAGCCGGCGCGGTGGCGGCGAAACTGAAAAAGAAATTCTGAACGAACGGACGAGGGTTCGTTCGAAGCGTTCGTGTGTTCGTTCTCGATCGACGACGCGTGCGCGCGTGACGTAGTTCGCGCGCGGTGCGCGTGTCGTACACGGTGTGTGAACAGTCGTCGTCATCAAAAGGCAAAAAAGCGAAGCGTCTCCGAAAGAGTCTCGCGCGCGTCGTCGCCGACGCGCGTTCCTCGCTCGCCGACGCGCGTTCCTCGCTCGCCGCTCACAGCACCTGGTTGCGGCTCTGCAGCACGTAGATGTCGTCCCCGACGACGCACCCCTCGATGTCCTGCGGCGCCTTCATCTCCACCTCGATCGCGACGGCCAGCTCGGCGAGTTTCGCCATGAGCGCGGTCCGCCGCGCTTCGTCCCACACGAGCCAGTTTTCCGTGTAGTTCACGATTTTCGTCTCGGTGGGCGCGGCGGTGACCGAATCGTACAAACCGGCGCCCGCGAACCCCTCCAGGTCCTCGCCGTTGGAGTCCGAGCGCGCGATGACGGTGGGCGCGCCTTCGGGGGGATGGTGCGACACCATCTTCGAGGGCAGGTTACGCACTGTGGACGGGAAACCGGGCGCCTTCTTCGCGGTGAAGCTCAGCGCGGATCCCGGCTCGTTCCCCACGAGCGCCTCGCCGAGGCCGACGCAAATCTCGCCGAAAACCTCCGTCTGGTCGCCGTTCAGGGGGTTGGCGGTGTGCAGCACGAACGCAAACTCCGCGGGAACAACCTCCATGAGCAGCGTCGCCATGTGCAGCTCCTCTTCGTCCACACCGCACGCCTTGCGCGAGAGGTACGCGCGCTCGTTCCACTTGGACGCCCACACCTTCTTGACGGCGGCGTAGATGTCGTCGGCGGAGCAGGCGCCGCCGTAGGCGGCGGCGGCCATGGCGAGGGGCGCGACGAGGTCTTCCGGCATCTTCAGCTGGAACTTGACCACGTCGCGGAGCACCTCCAGCGCGTCGCGCCTCAAGTTGGCGTCGCCGGAGTCGTCCGCCGCGGACACCGCCGCGGCGGCGAGCGCCACCTTCTCCAGCGTGGCCTCGTCCGCCAGCAGCGCGCGCTCGAATGCGTTGAACGGCAGCGCGCTGGACGAGGGCACTTTCAGTTCGCCAACCTTCATCGTCTCGGACATCAAGCCAAACGTGCTCAGCGTGGTGCTGAAGCCGAGCGCGGATAAGGATTGCGATTTCCCCCCCACGATACCCTCGGCGTACTTCTCCGGGCCGACCACCCACTCGTCGCAGTCCGCCTTGGGGGTCAAAGCGAGCCCCTCGATGTACTGGCCGGTGGGGGGACCAGCCACGGAGGCGGCGGCGGCAACGCCGAGCTCCGAGGCGGACACCACCAGCTCCTCGCCGACGACGTCGATCTTGACGCCCTCGCCGGACTTGGTCATGAGGTCCGCCCAGCCGCCGGGGTCGGGCATCGCCGCGAGCAAAACGCCCGTCTGGCGCGCGCGGATGGCGATGTGCGACAGCAAGTCGACCGGCGACGCCGTGAGCACGGCGGTGACGCCCGGCGGGATATCCTCGAGGCCGCCCAGGCGCGCGCTCAGCACGACGATCGGGTCGGCGCTGTAGTCCATGCCCTGGATGTCTTCCAGAGAAACGACCGTCACCTTCCCCGCGTGCAGAGAGATCTCGGGGTTGCCCGTGGCGGCGATGTCCCAGGGCGAGCGACCGGCGGCTTGGCGCACGGTGGGGCGCGTCTCGCCCAGCATCTTCGAGACGGCAAACATGGAGTGTCCGCGCACAACCTCCTCGCCGAAGTTGAGGATGTACTGCTCGTCGCACTCCGCCTGCAGCCCGATGACGTCCGCGGGGTACTGCGAGAGCTCGCACATCTGGTCCATGTGGTATTCCATCGCCAGCGAGACGCCCTCCAGCGCGGCGTCCATCACCTTCGACCACTCCGGGCCCCAGCGCTGCAGCCCGCAGTCGCCGTTCGCCTTGCGGAAAAACTCAAACGCCGCGGCCATGCGGTCAAAGTCCTGGCCCACCATCACGTTGCGGATGGTGAACTCGAGCTGCCCGAGGCGCTCGTCGGGGGTCATGCCCGCCACAGACAACCCTTCGATCTTGTTCCGAAAGAACTTCTCCATGGCGATATCGAGCAAAACCACGTCGCGGTTGCAGTCGTCGCCGTAGCGCCACGTTCCGGAGAGGCGCTCGCGCAGCTCGACGATTTTGTTCGGCACCCACGGCTCGTCTCTGTGCGCCAGCATGTCCTCAATCTCGTACTGCACATCCTCGGGCATGTTCCCGCGCGCGAAGTCCATGGCGCTGTCCATGTTCCCGCCGCCGTGTGTGATTCTTAAGATCCAATAGAAGTGTTTCATCGGGTCGATGAGCTGCGGCAAATGGTTCCCAGGGCCGAGGATGCCCTCCGTGCGCCAACCGGCTTTCATGGACGCCAAATCCTCGCGCGTCAAGCCGTGGTTGTCGTAGAGGTGCGTCCAAAAGTCGTCCCAGTTCCCGGTGTGCAGGAAGTGCAGGTACGCCTCGCAGATGTAGATGTCGTCCACAGTGGTGTTGCTGTGCAGCTTCTGGTGCCACTGCGCGATGAAGGGGTCCTCGATGCCGGGGCGGTGACCCTCCTTGATGCCGTTCTCGCGCATCAGCTGCAGGATGCCCAGGCGGATGTCGTCGCCGTTGCCGCCGCCGCGCGGGAGCGTCGCGAGCGTGGCGCGGTAAAGCTGGCGCGCCATGCCGTCCTCCGAGGTCTTCGACGCCAGCGCCATGCGGCGCGCCACGACCTCCTGCATGTGCGCCATGTCCTTGCCCTGGTAGTTCCCGCCCGCGTACCAGGGAAGCTGCCGGATCGCAGAGAGGCGCATCACGGCGAAAATCGCCGCCGCGCCCGCCGGGCCCGCCTGCTGCGACTCGGAGAGCTTATCGTTGATGCGGCAGAACCGCTCGAACAGCGACCCGGAGCCGGGCTTCTCCGCCACCGACAGCGCCTTCAGAACGCCGGAGGAGCTCGGTGTCTTGAGCGGCACGGCGAGGTCGCCGACGTCGGCGTGGAGCCAGTCCGCGTTGTTGCGGACGACGATCCCAACCACGCGTTCGATGTCCTCGCCAACACCGGGGGGGAAGCTCAAGACGAGCTTGCCGTCCCCGCCGAAGGGCGTGCGGCTTGCTTTGCCGTCGCCAGAGTCGTTGGTTCCGTCGGGAAGCACGGCGCCGTCGGGGGGGAGGCACCACTCGTCGCTCCCCTCGAAGATGCACGCCCAGTGCAGCTCCAGATTTCCGCCCTGCGGCAGGAGCTCGCTCTGCGTCAGGGTCACCGCGCGCGTGCCGTCGGCGTACTCCACGCCGAGCATGTGCACGGTGCCATGAGTCTCGACGCGGTCATGGCCGCCGAAGTCCACCTTGGCGGTCTCGTCGAAGCGGATCTGGAAGCGTCGAGGAGGGGGTGGTAACGATCGGAATTCGGGGAGCGATCCGTCAGCGAAGGTTCCGGAGGCGCATTTTGGATAGGACGGCGAGCGCGGCGCGGACGTGGAACGCGCGCCTACCTTTCCCGCGGGGGGCGCGGCGACCGATGCGTTGACGCGCACGGTCCTGCGGCCAGCCACGGCGGCGCGCTTCCCCGCGCGGGGAAGGCGCGCCACCGCGGGGACGACAGCCGCGCTGGCGGTCATCGACGAAGCGGACATGGCGGAACGAAAGAAAAAGGTATCTTCTTTCGGGAGCCCCTGTTTGCTCTTAAGCGGGGGAGAGCGGCGCTGTGTGCGGAACGCGGCGCAGTAGCGGCTCAGGGAGGCGTTCGTCGACGTTCGACTGACGAACTCGAAAGTGGGTGAGCGGCGACCGTGCGTGAGCGCGGCGTCGTGTGGCGACCGGGCGTGCCGCGCGGACGTACCGCAATCCGCTTTTCGCCTCGGCACCTCGCGCCATTCTCGAACCCCTCCACGCATTGGGCGTTCTTTTTCGCGTTTTCGTGACTGACAGCCTGTCAGAGCCGACCATTTTTTCGCTTTAAAGGGGGGCTGTTATCCAATTGTTAGGTTAGGAAAGGATTGCTGACTTGTCCCGGTCGCGATCCGGCTTTCCCGAAGATTTCGTCGAGCTTCGCGGAAGTTCCCGACACTTTTCGTCTCGCGTAGCGCGCGCTCGGGCTCTCGGCGGAGACCAGCGGTAGAGGCGGAGAGGAGACGCGATGTCCGCAATGGCGACAATGGGCACGGGTCCGGTCGCGGGGATCGAGCGCGGGTCGATGCGCGCGGGAACGTCCGCGTCCAGAAACAGAAACGCGTCGACTTCGGGACGCGCGCGTGACGTCATCGTTCCGTCGAGGCGAGACGACGGTCGCGTCGTCGCGGGGACGCGCGCCAGGCGCGCTCGATCGGTCGCGATGCGCGCCTCCTCCGCGACCACCGTGACGCGCACGCGCGAGGAGCGGGCGTCGACGGCCGAGCCGGGCGGTGGTCCCGGGGACGACGGCGCGTTCGCGGGCGAATCGCGCGACGACCCGTCCCCGCTGGGCCCGTACTCGGTGTGGCCGCGCGTCCGCGACGCGGTAAACCCCGCCACATCTCCCCGGCGCCTGTTCCTGGCCACTGCCGCGGGCGCGCTCGTCGCCGAGACCGCGGGGCAGGTGGCGGAGCGCACCATGGTCAGCGAGACCGCGCGGCTGAGGCTCGAGCAGCGCCGCCGCGAGATCGCGAAGGGCCTCGCCAAGTTCGGCTTCGTCGTCGTCGACGACCGCCCGCGCCAAATCGTGAGCGGCGCCGAGGCTGAGCTCTCGCGCGCGGGGACCATCTCCGGCCTCGCGCTCGTGGGCGCGGTAGGGAGCAGGGGCATCGCCAAAGCCAAGACCAGGCTGGAGTTGAGGCGAAAACGGCGACAGCGGGAAGAGGAAACGCGAGGTGCGCGATCGGTGCCTTCCGACGAAAAAAACTCCGACGCCGCCGTCGCGTACGACATCGCCAAGACGGTTCTCTTCTCGGCGTGCTACACCGGGTTGTGGCAGCCGCACTGGTTTAACGTGCTCAACTCGTACGACTGGACCGGGCTTTTCACGCCGGGAGTCGCGCCGATGCCGCTGAGCACCACTTTCGATGCCCTCGGACAGAGCGTCGGGCCGCTTCTCGTGAACCAGCTCGTCGTCATCCCGCTCGCGTACTGGCCGTCGTACTTCCTCTTCACGGGAGCGGCGGAGCGGACGAGCGTCGCGGCGAGTCTGCAGACGCTGCACGCGCGGCTTCCCGAGCTGATGCGCGCGAACCTCACCTTCTGGATGCCCGCGCAGGCGGTGCAGTTCGCGTACGTCCCGGTGGAGGACCAGGCGGTGTACGTGGCGGTCATGGGCGTCGTCTGGAACGGCGTCCTCGCCACCCTCTCCCGGCCCGGAGGCGACGCGCGGGCGCGAACCGGCGCCGCGACGTACGGCGCCGCCGCGGCGTCGGGGGACGAAGACGAGGAAAAGACGTAGTGGACGGCGCTTCTGAGTATGAACAGACGGCGCTCACGTAGACACGCCTTAAGGTGCATCACCACGCCATATGCAGTGGCAAATATCGACCATCCACCCGTTTGGTGATGCGGCGCGAGGAGGACGTAGACTTACTTTTTTCTTTTGCGCGTGATAGTACTATGTACCCGTTCAACCCTCTCTCTGCCCGTCGCGTAAACGACGGCGCGAGGCGCTCGCGAGATTCGTTCTCGGCGCTCGTTCGATTCGTTCCCGTCACGCGATGATGAGCCCGTCGTCGTCGTCGTCGTCTTCGTCCTCGTCCACCGCCCTGCGCTTCCTGACCGCGGCGGCGGCGATGTCGTACATTTCCTCCATCTGAGCCCTGACCTCCTTGAGGTACTCATCCGCGCGGTTGACGCATTCCATGAGCAGACGCGTCGACCCGACGATCTCCTTCACCTCGCCGTCGAAACCCACCAGCCGGATGGGCGAGTTCTTCGGGTCGGGCACCCACTCGTCGTTCGCCTCGATGTGGTCGATGCCTTTGGTGCTGATGTTATCCAGCGCCAGCGCCTTGTTGTTGCCCTTCTGCCACACGATGGCGTACGCCGAGTCGTCCTCCGCGTCGTCCGCGCGGCGCCGCGGGCTCGCCGCGAGCGCCGGCTCGGCGAAGCCCCACTCCGGGAAAAACGAGACGGGCTCGCCGACGCGCGCGCCGTCCCGGCGATCCATCACCACGTACTTGTACTCATAGTTGTACCCGGGGTGCAGCGGCATGGTGCCCTGCCACGTCCCCCCCTCCGTGTACGTCAGCGCCAGACCCCGGTTCACGTCCCAGTCGCACCACGTCCCCACCACGTACACGTCCTGCCCCACGCGCGTCTCGAACGGCATCGAAAACCGGACGTCGATCAGGCGCGGCGCGGCGGCGTCGGCGCCGTTCGCCTTCCCGGACGCCGAGACGCCGCCGCCCTTGCCGTCCTCCACGGCGGACCCGAGCGTCGACCCGAGCGCGTCGAACGCGACCGCGGCGGTGATCTGCGCGGACGACAGCTTCGTCTCCAGCGCGGTGAGAGACAAGTCGGCCAAATCCGGCGAGTCACTCTCGGTTCCCGGAACCGCGTCGGCGTCGCGCCGCGCCTCAATCGCCGCGTCGACGTCCGCCGACGCCGAGAGCGTCCTCCGCGTCCTGGCCGATTCGCGCGTCAAGATGTTGAGCTCGACGTCCAGGCGGCCGCGCAGCTCGGCGGCGGCGTCGTCGCGCGCGGCGAGCTCGGCGCGCACGCGCGCAGCCTCCGCCTCCAGCGCCGAAATCTCCGAGCGGTACGCCTCCAGCGCCGGCGCCATCTCGCGGCCCTCCGCCTCGGCGCGCCGCAGCGCCGCCAGCGCGCGCTCGCGCTGGCGCAGCACGATGTGCAGGCGCGCCGCCCGCGCGGACGCCTCCAGCGTCGCCGCCTCCGCCGCCGGGTCCGAGAAGCGCGACGGACGCGCGAGCGGCCCCCCGGCGAGCGGGGGACCCGCTTCGGCGGCCGCGTTCGCGGCCGCCGCGGCGGCCGCGGCGTCGCCGCCGAAGAGGGTCGTCCAGGGCGAAGCCAGGGAGGATGGCGAGCCGCGCGAAGGCGGCAAAGCGAGAGACGCGTCGTTTTCCTCTCCGCGGCGCGTCTCCTCCGGCGCCGCCGGAGAGGAAATCGAGGATGACGACGCGTCGTCCTTCGCGTCCTTCGTCCCGCCGGCGCGCAGCGCCTCGACGAGCTCGTCACGCATCGCGAGCGCCTTCTCGAGGTCCGCCGCGCGCTCGGCGAGCGCCTTCACCTCCGCGCGGAGCGACGCGGCTTCCTCCTCGGCTCGGCCGCGCAGCGCCTCCGCCTCGCGGCTCGCCTCCGCGCGCGCGCGCCACTCGGCGACGCGCGCCTCCAGCGACTCGATCTCCGCGGCGCGCGCGGCGGCGACGCCGCTCAGCTCGGCCAGCCGACGCTCGAGCTCGGCGGAGACCAGGATCGGGAGCGGCGAGTCATCATAAGCAGGCGCGTTTGTGATCTCCGCGTCGTCGTCGTTTCCGTCGCCGGCGTCGTTTCGAGTTGACGACGAGTCGTTTCCGTCCTCCGCGCGAGAAACGTCTCGCGCGGATCGCCGCGGCGTCGACATCGTACCCATCTCTTCCCTGGCGACGAGTCTCTCGCGCAGCGACTCCGCCTCCGCCTCGGCGACCAGCGCGCGCTCGTTTGCGCGCGCCGTCGCCGCCGCCGCCGCCGCCAGCGCGTCGTCCCGCTCGGCGAGGAGCGCTTTCTTCGCGGCGACGTCGCGCCGCAGCGCGGCGAGCGTCTCGGTCGCCGTGCTATGAGTATTTAGTCGCGTCGGCGCCCCCGACGCGTCGGACGCGTCGGACGAAGACGCCGAAGACTGAGCCTCATACGCCGAAAAGAGCCTCGCCTCGAGGTCCTCGTTGGCGACGCGGAGCGCGTCCGCGGCGGTCTCCGCCTCGGCGAGCGCGGCGTCGCGCGTCGCGAGCGACGCGCGCAGCGCGGCGAGCTGCGTCTGGAGCGCCGCGACGGTCTCCGCCGCGCGCCGCGACGCCTCCGCCGCCTCGGCGGCGGCGCGCGCGCGCTCGGCTTTGAGCGCCGCCTCGGCGTCCGCGAGGCGCGCCTCGAGCGCGGCTTTGGTCGCCTCCAGGGTCGCGCCGCGCGCCGCCGCCGCCTGGGACGCGGCGAGCTGCGCGCGCAAATCGCGCTCGACGCCGCGCGCGTCGCGCACGGCGGCGTCGTACGAAGCCTCGAGCTCGGCGAGCCGAAGACGCAACGACTCAATCTCAGACTCGGCGTCGGCGTCGTCGTCGTTTTTGGCGGCGTCGTCGTCGGCGTCGTCGTCGTCTTCGCCGTCGTCGCGCGACGCGTCGCTTGTCCGTTTCCCTCTCGTCGGTTTTCCCTCCTCCTCGAAAACGAGAAGCGCTTCTTCGAGCCTCGCGACGTTCGCCTCCGCGTCCGCGCGTTTTTCGCGCTCGCGCGCAGCCTTCGTCTCGAGTTCTTCGACCAGCGCGTCGAGCCTCGCGGCGTCGGCGTCGGCGTCGGCGGTTTCGCGCCGACTCGCCCGCAAGGCGTCGCGCGCCAGCGCCAAGTCGGCGGCGTACTCGGCGGCGAGCGCGCCCTGCGCGGCGACGCGCTCGCGCATCGCGCCGAGCTCGTTCGCGTGCGACGAGGACGCCTTCGCCGCGCTCGCGGCGGCGTCCGCCACGGCCTGCTCGAAACGAACGCGCAACGCTTCCTTCTCGCTCGCCAAGTTCGCCAAGGAGACCTCGACCATCTCCCGCGTCGACGACGAGCCTTCTCGTCGGGCGGACGGCTCGGATTCGGCGGAGGATTCGCCGTTCGCGAACGTCGTCGCCGTCTCCGCCGTTTCCGTCGTCGTCTCGGCGTACGAGTCACGCGTCGTCTCGGCGAGCCGCGTCTCGAGCTCAGCCGTCGCCGCGTCATTCGCCGCGCTCGCCTCAGCCGCCGCGCGAGCCTCGTCGCCGGCCGAGTCGGCGAGCGCTCGCGTCATCGCCGCATTCTCCGATTCCGCCTCCGCGACGCGTCGTTCGAGAACCGCGACGACGTCGCGAAGCGCGCGCTCGGCGTCCGAAGCCGCCTCCGAAGCCGCCTTCTTTCCCGCCGCGACGCCCCTGGTCTCGGCGTCGCGCGCGTCGCGGCGCGCGTCGCGGAGCGCCGCCACGAGATCGGCGACGCGCGTCTCGAGCTCGCCCACCCGCGCGGCGCGTTCGCGCTCGAGCGCGATCACCTCCACCCTCAAACGCTCGGCTTCGCGCTCGCCGCGCCGGTCCGCCAGCCGCGCCTCGAGCGTCCGCACCTCGCCCTGCATCTCCTCGACGCGGCGGCGAAGGTGCTTCTCCAGCGCGTCCGCGCTCGCCTCCGCCTCCGCCAGCCGCGTTTCCAGCGCCGCCGCGCGCGCCGCGTGGCGCGCCGACTCGGCAGCCAGCGCCTCCGCCGGGGCCTCGCGCGACGCGCGGAGGCGCGCGTCCACGTCCGAAGCCGCCGCCGAGAGGCGCTCGACGCGCGCCCGCGCGGCGCGAATTTCCGCCGAGTCCGCCCGACTTTGAAGCGCGGCGTCGTCCTCCGACGCGCGATGTCGCTTTGCCAGCGCCGCCGCCAGCGCTTCTTCCAGACGCGCCGTCTCCGCCCCCAGCGCGTCGCGCTCCTCAGCCGCAGAGGCGGCAGCCTCGTCGCGGCGTCGCTCAGCCTCGCGCAGGCGCTCCTTGAGCACGGAGGCTGCCTCGCTCGCCTTGGCCGCCGCGGCGGCGTCCGCGGAGGCGCGGGTCGTCGCCTCTGCCAGCGCGGACTCGGCTCGCGCGAGGGCGCGCTCGGTTTCCTCCGTCGCGCCCTTCGCCGCCTCCGCGTCCCGCCGCGCCCGCTCGGCGTCCCGGTCGAGCGAAGCCATCGCGCGCTCGCGCGCCTCCAGCTCCGCGGCGAGCTCAGCGGCTTCCGAGCGCGCGCCGTCGCGCTCGATGAGCGCGGCCTCCAGCGCGGCGGACCTCGCGGACGCGGCGGCGCGCGCCTCCGCCGCCTCCTCGGCGGCGCGCGCCGCCGTCGCCTCCGTCTCCGCCAGAGACGCCTTCGCGGCTTCCAGCTCGGAAATCTTCGCCTCCGCCTCCGAGACGAGGCGTTCCCTCTCCGCCTTCGCCGCCGCGTCCTTCTCGGCGAACGCCGCCTCGTCCGCCAACCGCCTCGCCTCCGTCTCCGCGAGGCGCTCGCGAAGCGTCGCGCGCACTTCCTCGGCGGCGGCGGCATCGGTTTCGCCCGCGCGCCGAAGGAAAAGCTCTTTGTCCGCCAAGCGCGTCTCGGCGTCGCGCGCGGCGGCGCGCGCCGCCTCCAGGTCCAGGCGCAAAGCGGAAACGACGCGCGCCTTCTCCTCCTCCTCCTCGCGCTGTTTCGTCTCCAGCGCCTCAACCTTCGCGTTCGCGCGCTCGAGCTCGAGGTCGAGGTCAAACACAGCCTCCCGCGCCCGTTCCCCCTCGAGCGCGCGCGCCGCGCGCTCCGAGGCGAGCTCGCGTTCCAAGTCGCCGCGCGCGACGTCCCAAGCCTCCGCGCTCGCCTCGACATCGCGCGCGCGCGCCTCGGCTTCCGCCGCCAAGGACTCGGCGTCCAGGCGGAGGCGCTCCAGGTTGGCGCAGTCCGCCTGTTTCGCGGAAAGCTCGTCTTCCAGATCGACGAGGCGAGCTTCCATAGCCTGGAGTGTCTCCGTCTCGGCCGCGCCCTCGCCCTCGCCCTCGCCCTCGCGACGCGACGCGTCGGACACCGCCTCGAGGTACGCCTCGAGCTCCTCCACCTCCGCGGCCACCTTTTCGGCGAGGGCGGTCGCGCCCCGGGCGACGGCGCCGCGCAGATCGTCGCGCCGGCTCGCGACGCGCGCCTGCAGGCGAGCCGCCACCGTCTCGAGTTTTTTTTCCCGAAAAGGGCTCGGTTTCGTCGGCGTCGCGTCGCCGCCGGAACGTTTCGGCCAAATCTCGCGCGGGGAAACGCCCACCAGCCTCGACGCCTCCTCGAGCTCGGCGCGCGCGCGCGCCGACTCGGCGCGCGCCGCCTCGAGCTCGCGGCGCTTCTCGCCAACCTCCGACGCGAGCGCCTCGCGCTCCGCCTCCAGCGCGGCGACGCGCGCCTCCGCGCCCTCCGCGCGCGTCTCCGTCGCGCGCAGCGTCTCCCGCGTCGCCGCGAGCCGCGACTCGACGTCCTTCCTCCGCGCGACGTCGGACGCCGTCTTCTCCAGCGCCGCCTGCATCGCCGAGAGCTCGGACCGCGCGCCGGACAACGCCGCGTTGCGCTCGGCGGTTTCCGAGCGCGCCTCATGGTTCAGGCGGCTCTGCATGCGCTCCACGGAGGCCTCGCGCGCCGCCAGCGACGCCTGGAGGGACGCGAGCTCGGCGCCGACGCGCGCGAGCTCCTCGTCGTACCCCGAAGATGCCGCGCGCAGCTCCGCGGAGAGGTCCGCGACGCGCGCGCGGAGCGCCGCCTCGGCGGCGGCGAGCGCCTTCTCGCGCGTCGCGCGGTCGGCGAGCTCAGCCTCCTTCGCCTCGAGGCGCGCGCGCAGGGACGCCGCCTCGCCCCGCGCGGCGAGCATCTCCCGCTCCGCCACGGACGCCCGCGGCGCGGGGACGCGCGGGACCGAGGCAGGGTCCGCGGACGAGGGCGGTTCCGGTTCTGGGGACGAAGACGCGAGACCGGATGGCGGATTCGCGAACCCTCCGTCGTCGTCGTCGCGCGGCGTCTCCGCCTCGGCGGCGTCGAGCGCGTCCGATCGGAGCCGGAGGGCGGCGGCGAGCCGCTCGACCTCCGCGCGGAGCGACGCGACGTCGTCGCTCTCCGTTCGCGAACCGCCGCGAAGTTCGCCGCGCATCCACGCCACGCGGTCGTCGTCGTCATCCGGACGCCGAGGCGAACGGTCCGTGTTCCGCTCGTACGCGGCGATTTGCTCGCGCAGCGTTGTCTCGAGCTGCGCCCACACGGCGGCTTCCGCCTCGCGCTCTCTCTCCAGGCGCGCGGCGTCCGCCTCAGCCGCCTCCGCGGCGCGCCGCGCCTCGGAAGCCTCACGCTCCAGCGCAGCCACAGCCTCGGCCTTGTCTCGCCTCGCCCGCTTCGCCGACGCGCGAGCCTCCGCGAGCTCCGCCTCGCGCCGCCGAAGCGCCTTCTCGGCTTGTTCGGCGAGGATGCGGAGCGACTCGCGCGACGACTTCCCCTCCTTGTCGGCGCCGGAGGCGAAATCGAACGCCTCCGCCGCGGACTCGAGCTGCCGCACGCGCCGACGCAGGTCGCGCTCGCGGGTTTTCCAGGAGGCGCGCGCCGCGCGAAGACGCTCCTCCACCTCCGCCTCCGTCGCGAGCGAAGACACATCGGAACCGCTCTTTCCGTCTTCGGACGCCGCGAAGAGCGACTCCGAAAACGAACCCGCGTTCGCCGCCGCCCAAGTACGCGCGGCGCCGCCGAGGGATTCCTTTTCCATCTCGTTCGGACCTTTCTTCGTCTGCTTCTTCTGCTTCTCCTTCTTCGTCGTCGACTTCGCCGCGCGAAAGTCTCGCGCGTCGTCCTCGAGCGCGCGCGCGCGCCGCGCCGCGTCGTCGCGCGCGCGCTCCGCCGCGGCGAGCGCCTCGCCGCGCGCCTCGAGCGCGGATCGAACCTCCGCCAGCTCCGCCTCGGCGGCGCGCAACTCTTCCACGCGCGCGGCGAGCGTCTCGTCGCGCGCCGCCACCTCGCGTTCGAGCTCGGCCGACCGCTCGCGCAGAGAAGCGGTCTCTTCCTGCGCCGTCGACGCTTCTTTTCGCGCCGCCTCCGCCGCGGCGGAGGCGTCCCGCGCGCCGAGCGCGTGCAGTCTCGACTCGGCTTCCAGCTCCTCCGCTCGCGCCTCCGTTCGGCGCAGGCTCGCCGAGACGCGAGCCGCCTCCTCGCGCAGACGCGCCGACTCGGCAGCGGAGGCGCGTTCCCGCGCTCGCGACGCCTCCGATTCCCCGGAAGCCTTCTCGAGCGCCGCCGCCGCGGCGACGCGCGCGGCTTCCGACTCGACGGCGGCTTTCTCCGCCGCCTTCGCGGCGGCGCGCGCCTCCCGCGCCTCGACGCGGAGCGACGCCGTCGTCTCGGCGTCGCGGCTCGCGCCCTTCAGCCGTTCCTCGGCTTCGCGCAATCGCGAACGCAAGGCGGCGAGCTCGCGTTCGCCGGTGACCTCGGCGTCCGCCAGACGCTTCTCCAGCACGAGAACCTTGGCGTCGGCCCTCTCCGCCGCGCTCTCGGCGCGCCGCGCCTTCACCGCCAGCGCGGCTTTCTCCGCGGAGAGGTTCGCGAACGCCTCCGCCGACGCCGCGTCGCGCGCCGCGAAGGAGGCTCGCTTCGCCGTCAGCTCCGCCTCCGCGCGCGCCGTCCGCGCGGCGCGCGAGGACAGGGAACGGACGTCCGCGCCGCCCACGCCGTCTCCCTCCTCCCGAATGAAATTGAACGCCTTTTCAGCCTTCAGCGCGATGAGCGCCTCGGCGGATTTCCGTTCCAAAACCCTGGCCTCCTCCAGCTCGCGGCGCAGCGCGACGAGCTCCGCGCCGAGCGCCTCAGTCTCCGCGTCTCGCGCGATCCCCGCGCGCTTCGCGGCGAACGCCTCGGCGGCGGCTTTCGCGGCGGCGGCGGCTCGCCACCTGGACTCGAGCAGAGCGCACCGGCGCTCGGACGCGACCAGCTGAGCATCCTTGTCCGCGACGATTAAGGTGAGACGCGCGATCTCGTCCGCCCACTGCTTCGCGGCGCGCGCCTCGGCGTCGAAAACCACGCGAACGCGACGCTCGAGCTCGGCGCGCAGAGACGCGACGAGCGTCCCTTCGGGGACGCCTTCGTCCGCGGTTTCGGTTTCGGTTTCGGTTTCGGTTTCGGTTTCGGTTTCGGATTCGGCGGCGACACTCGCGCCTTCTCTTCGCTTCACGTCCTCCTCGAGTTTCGCCAATCGGCCGCGCAGGTCCTCCGACTCGCGCTCGGCGGCGTCGCGCGCCCGGCGCGCGGCGTCCGCCTCCGCGAGCGCCGCCGCGGACGCCGCCTCCAACCGCGATTCGCGTTCTTCGGCGGATGCCCTCGCGCGCGCCGCGGCGCGCGCCGACTCCGCCTCCGCGCGCTCGCGAGCCTCCGTCGCTTCGGCGAGCGACCTCCGGGTGTCCGCCACGAGCGTCTCGAGCGCGCGCACTTCGCCGAGCGCAGTCTCGAGGGCGTTCACGTGCGGGGAACCGTCATCGACGTCGCGGTCGGAGTCGCTTTTGGCGTCGCGATCGGTTTCTTTCGAGGTCGAGGTGTCATCTGAGGTGTCATCTGAGGTCTCATCCGAGGTCTCATCGGAGGTCTCATCCGAGGTCTCATCGGAGGTCTCAGACGAAACCGCCGACGGGCGGTCCGTCTCTTTCGAAGCCTCCTCCGAACGCGTCGCGAACAGCTCGGCTTCGAGCTCGGCGACGCGGTCGCGCGTCGCGCGCTCCGCCGCCGTCGCCTCCTCCGCCGCCGCCTGCACGAGCTCGAACGCGGCGCGCGTCTCGTCGAGGTCCGCGCGCGCCAGCGCGAGCTCGCCCTCCAGCGCGGCGACGGATGGCGAACCTTCCAGGGCGGAATCGGCGGCGCGTCGGGCGGCGGTTTCAGATTCCAGCGCTCGCCGCTCGGCGCGCGCCTGGGCTTTGCGGAGCGCCGCCGACTCGGCAACCGCCGCGTCTTTCGCCGACCGCGCCGAGGCGAGCGAGGCGCGAGCCGACTCGAGGTCCTTCTCGAACCGCGCCCTCTCGGCTGCGGCGGCGGCGGCGACGCGCGCGTCCGACTCCGACTCCACCGTCGAGACCCGTCGCGTCGCCTCCGCCGCC
>MDSV01233385.1_pt1 | contig 45775 bp, 52 predicted proteins | sample 810851 | NCBI WGS metagenome assembly MDSV01 (sample SAMN05326640, study PRJNA326480) | marine metagenome | isolation source: seawater | place: Atlantic Ocean: North East | collected 2012
AATCACCATCTGTTGTATTTGTTACCGCGCCATCTTTTACTACTTCAAAATAACCCGCAGAATGTGTAGTGGCTCCCACAAGATTTATGTCTGAAGCACCATCTCCGGAATAGTACAAACTTCCATACACACCAAAACTTCTCGGAGACCAATCTTTAGCACCAGCTTGTTCTTCGTGTCCGCCTATTGATACTTGACCTTTAACACCTGATATCTTTGCAGTTGATGAGTTGTCATCAGCTGTTGTGTTGTAAAAATCAACTGAATGTTGCCCGAAAATACTCTGCCTTTCAGTTGTTCCTAATTGACCATTACCACCTTGTCCAATTCTATGTGTTGCCCTTACTAAAGGCTGTCCTTGATTAGAATCTACATTGTTACTATTTGTTACCGAAAATGCGTTTAACCTTGCACCACTTGATAATCTAAGACCATCAGGTGAACCACTAAATCCAAAGATTTCTGTTCCAATTGTCAATACGGTTCCTGCACCAGCTGTTATGAATTTTAGCTGATTATCAGCTGAATCTAAATGTACTCTTTGACCGGATGCTGCTGTTTGTATATCTCCTTTAACTTCTACCGTACCGTCTGATTTAACTTCAAAATTTGAAGAACTGATATTAAGATTACCGTTAGAGTCTAAGCTTAGAACTCCTCTACCAGCTCCAAGTGAAGGGTCAGAAACTACAGAGAACATAATTCTTGTGTCACCAGCTGATTCTTTTGCTTGTAAAAAGATACCTTTATCACCAAAGGTATCAGTTGGGTTTCCTATTGATATGAAAGGTTCGCCTGAATTTTCTTTTAAACGTACTCTAAAATCTGAATCATTTCCTACATCTATAAGTCTATTAGCAGAATCTAATGTTACGCTGTTTTTTGATAAAGTACTTGCACCAATATCCCATCCTGCGATATCTCCGCCTGTGAATTGTACAGCCGCACCTGTTATTTCTCCACTTGCGTTTAATAGTAACCCACTCGCACTTATAGCAGTAGGGCTTATATCAAACCCAGCAATAGATGCTGATGTAAATTTAGCAAATCCGTCTGATGTGATAGAAGCAGAAGCATTTGATAATGTTGATGGTGAACCGCCAATCTGAGCTGGTGTTCTAATGTTATCTACGGTTAAATCACCTCTAACGGTTAAATTACTATTATCCCATTCAATGTATTTATTATCTGTTTTACTTCCAAATAGTAATTTACCATCACGTTGTAAATGAAATGCACTTGAACTAATTTCTATATTTGATGCCGCACCACTAACAAAATTTTTATTTAAATCACCGAGTATAAATGCTGGTGCTTCTAATTTTATATTTGAACCTGATAAGAAAGCAACTTCACTCATCAATCCAAAACCTGTAAAACCTGCAGGAACATTTCGTGTACCTGCAGCCCCGCTCAAATCACCGAGCCTTGCTTTCAACTCAACATCATAAGGAGCTGAACCTGTACGTTCTACAATATCAATATAAGGAGTTGCAGGGTCATTTGGATTAGCATTTATTCTAATGTATCCTGTGCCTATTCTACCTGTAGATGCTAAAACTTGTCCTGGTTCATAATCTTGTGCAGTACCTGGAGGGTCTCCAACTGAACCACTTACGGTGCTTGTGCTACTTATAGAACGTGTAACATAAATTCTTCCGTGTAATTCATCTTTTGATAAATCGCCATCTAAAGATTGGCTATGAACTTTTATATATTCTGTAGTGAATCCTGTGTTTGTAACTTTCTTAGCAACTAAGATTTCACCTTGAGCAAATCCCGAAGCATTTTCAACACTCATCGTAGTGTGTGCCGCAAGTACGGTAGAACCCGTAAGTGCTGTTGAGTTAGCAACAAATAACTGACCTCCTACTGCATTTACACTTTCTTTCTCAAATGTTGTAGTAGAAAGAGTTCCACGAACTTTTACATTTTCAAATTCAGCAAATCCGTTATCTTGTGCGCTTATAGACCATCCTGAAAAATCACTAACATAATTAGAAGAACGTAATGAACCATCTTTACTCAGAATTAAATTACCACCTTGTAAGGTTGTATCACTAATAGTCCATCCTGCTATTGTACCGCCTGTAAAGTTTACTTTAGAACCTGTTATTCTTCCGTCAGCAGAAACTTTAAAGTCAGACGATGATATAAATGAAACATCATCTGTAGTGTCAGTAGACGAAGAAATTCTATATACGTTTCCTTGTGATAAACTATCATCAGTTATTGTAAGTCCTCCTATAGTACCACCTGTAAATAAAACTTGTGAACCACTAATGTCACCATCAGGTGTTACTTGAAAATTAGATGAAGATATAAAAAATGAAGCAGTAGGCTCTCCATCTATAAAAAATGTGTTGCCTTGTTTAAATCTTTTTCCTTCTATATCAAAACCGGCAATTCTACCACCTGTAAATAAAACTCGTGAACCTGTTATTTGTCCTGAACCACTTAATATTAAAGCTTCATCAGGACTTGCGATTGCAACAGATGTTATTGTAAATCCACCAATGTTACCTGCATCAGCAGTGATAGTGCCTTGCATCGTAACATCACCTGCTCGTGACAAATGAAAGTTACTTGAACTTATTTCTATGTTACCTACGGCTCCTGATATAAATTGTAATTCTTGATTACCTACAAAGAAAGCATCTGCTTGTACTTCAAATCGTGATGGCTTTGTACTGAATCGTAAAGAGCCACTCTCACCAATCAATTCTAATCCAACACCATCATATTCATCTCCACTATCAGGCAAAACAGAACCACTATAAATCATAAATCCTGGTTTACCTGCGAGAGCATCACTTGAAGCACTTGTAAATCCTGTATAACCTACAGACCTCATAAATCCTGAACCCGCAGCACCCGCTCCGCCTGTTTCAGGTATTGTAGAAGATACGCCACCTAAGTGCATACCACTTGAAGTAGATTCACCTCCAATAAATAAATTACTTTCAAGAACATTATCTCCACCCGTAATAACCATATTAGAACCTTGAAACACAGAACCGGATGTTGTAAAAGCAAAAGCGTCTGCTTGATTATTATTTACATCGTAAAACTCTGCTATAAATTCGTATGTTTCAGGCCGCTGTTCATTTGCAGGCATCGGAGCTTGAAAAGTAAACAAGTCAGGAGAGAATCCTGTTTCAGTTGCTGGTCTAATACTTATGTCACCTACATACCATTTTCCTGAATTTACTTTTAATATTAAAATACAATTTTCACTTTTTGCGGTAGATTCAAAATCTCCGGTAGTAACTTTAAAATCTTTTTCTGTTTCGTTTTCACCTATACGTAAAACTCCAAGTTTAGCACCAAACGCTTCACTCCCTTGTTGTGCGGGTATATTAGAACCACTTAAATATACTTCTAATTCTGCAACACTTTTTGTTTCAGTACCTCCTGTTTCAGTTTGAAGTACTTTTGGCGTAGTTGTTCCATATAGTTCTGCTGTAAAATCGTAATTAACATTTTCTTCGAGAGTAAAAGCATAAGTCTTTTTTAATTTCACTTCGACAGATTGATTTACTCCTAAAGTAGACCCTGATATGTACATAGAGTCCATTTGTTTATCAATATCATACGCCATTACTGATGCCGATGGAGCTCCTGTTACACCTGCGGCACTTTGACTAACTTCCCAATATTTGTTTATATCTTCTTGACCTATAAAATATCCTGTTCGTTCAAGTCCGGTTCCTTCGTGTGTGTTTAATAATAACTCAGACGATTCTAAAGGCAAATCTGCGAATACTTCATAATCGCCTATACTCTCTTCTGATTTGCGATATATCTTAGTTCTAAATACGTCACCTGAAAATGTTCTAATGTTTGCAACTCTAACGTCTGCATAACTTCTAAAGTTAGTAATAGAAATTGATTGAGTAGCTTCAGGTGCAAATTCTATACTAAATGAAGCGTCTGTTATGGGTGCATCAACAATTTGTTGTAGTTGGTTGTCTCTAATTCTAAAAGGTTTATCAGGTATTATAGTAGAACTATTTTTTACTTTTATAACTTCAAATGAGCCTGTAGTCGGTATACTATATCTTGAAGGAGGGTATAGAGTACTATTGACCGTAGGATTATTTAAATTTATTTTAGCTCCTACAAATTGAGAACCAAAACTAAAACTATCTGAAGTAAACGAGTAATTGTCTACTTCAGGACTCGCTCTTCTTGTTATTCTCTTTCGTTTACTAAGTCCGCCTTTTCCTGCAAACTTTTTAAATTTTCTTTTTCTTCTAAATGCACCTAAAGTAGCACCAAAACTATCTAACGCTGATGTAGCACCTGCGGCTTGTGTGTCATTTATTACTTGTCCTGCTAATGAACCTGATAAAGAAATAGAACCTGTTTGGGCTAAATTTGCGACAAATGGTTTAAATGTTTCAAATACTTTTATTCTTGGTTCTTGATAAAATAAAATCTTTTCTGTATTTGTAGCAGTCGGTACAATTTGCATCTCTACTTTTTGAATAAAATTATATTGGTCAGATATATCAGAAGTTCTACCTCGTTGTCTCCGTCTTCTACCTCGTCTTCTAAATCTTGTATCATTAGATGGTGGTGGTGCGAATGGTGATGGTATAAAAAATCGTCCGCCTCCACCGATAGTGAAATCAAATCGAGGCATACCTCGCATCTGTTTTCTTTTTTCTCTATCTTTTCTTCTTTTCTTCTTTCTCTTTATCCCTTTGTTTTTTGGTGGAGAAGGATTTGGATAATTTCTTACATCTGTACCTGTTTCATCTTCCCATTCGTCAGGGTCTACTTGTGCTAAGATATAAAGATTAGCAGGTCCTGCGGGTGTATCATCATAGACTTCTATTGAAACTCTACGTGCATTTCCTTCAATATAATTAGAAACAGCTTCAGTATAAATTACACCACCTTCATTATCAATTATTTCTATTTTTACTTCTACACCATTTTTTAATAGTTCTGTACCTGCTATGAGAAACGAAGATTTTCCTTGTGGTGCGGGATTAGGTATTTCAGATATGGTAAATAATGGAGAGTTAGGTCCATTATACTCAAATGGTATAGAACCGGATACTCTATTAGTTATAATGCCTGAAGCGGCTAAGTCTTGTAATTTATTTTTTCTTCTTTTAATTGCCATAATATCTCAACGTTTTCCTCCCAAAGGGTACTCTTCGTTTTATATAAATATAAGGCTAAGAAGAAACTGAACTAAATCCGTCTACTTTTTTAATGTCAAGTAATGTATCTACTGCGTCTCTCATAGTATCTATATGTGAGATAATCATAGTAAATTTAAATTGTGATTTTAAGAACTGAAATAAATTATATACTGAGTTTAGATTTTCACTATCCATTGTACCCCAACCTTCATCAATAGCGAGAAAGTCTGATGCGGGTAGATTAGATACGTTTATCAATCCTACACGAATAGCGAGTGAAGATATAAATCGTTCCATACCTGATGATAATTCTAATGGCCACACATTATCTTCATCATACACAATGTGACAATTAATATTTTTACCATCCATTTCAAATAGAATCTGAAAGTCAACGATTTGTGCGAGTATATCATTCACAGCACCTTCAACAACAGGTAGTGCTTTTGATATTAATTCATATGGTATACCATCTCGTTGTACTGCTTCGATAAAGTATTTATATGCGGAATATCTTGATTCTAATTTTTTAATTTTCTTGACATTCTCATCGATTGTTTCTTTTTTAGATTCTAAACGTGCAATAGCACTTACCATATCAGATTTTCCTGATAAAAGTATTTTTATACTTTTTCTCCAATTATCTAAATCACGTTCTGCATCGTCAATCTTTACGTGTAACTTTTCATTGAAAACCATATCACTTTCAAGTTTATAATACTTTTCAATCTTTTCATCTAATACTTCTTTAGCTCCTGAAAGAGATGTAATTCTTTCTGATAAAATAGAAACTTTATTTTCTAAGTCTTTTCCTGAATCTTTAAATTGATTAAGTTCAATAACTATTTTATCCATCGAATCTTTTTTGTTTTCGTATCCTGTAAGTTCATCAATTTGGTTTTCTACATCGTCAAATTTTTTGACTAACTTATCACTAATTAATTTGTCATTTTGTAAACCATCTTGAGTCTTAATAGCATCTTTTACAAAAACATTATTCATACAATATTCACAATCAGAGTCATATTGTAAATCACCTAATTTTTTAATCTTGTCAAGTTTGTTTTGTACATCTATTTTTAATTTATCTATCTCTACTTTTATTTCGTGTTTTTCAGATTTTAAATTAGATAATTTATTGAATTGTTTTTCAACTTCATCAGGACTCATATCTTCTAAATCAGATTCGAGATTATCAATAGTATTATCAACCCATTCTATTTTATTATTTGCTTCAGTATGTTCTTCATCTACGCTATCCAATTCATCTGATACTTCTTGGTATTCTTTTTCTAATTCTTTTATATCTAAAGTTTCATCAATATTTTTTAATTGTTTAGTAAAAGATAATAACTCTTGTTCTTTGTCTGTTAAATCTTTTTCTAAATCTAAAATATTTTTTTCAACTTCAACTAAATCTTTTTTATAACGTTTTGTTTCTTTATCAATTTCACTCAACTCAACATCATAATCTGATTTCTCAAATTCTTTTAATATAGCTTGTATTTCATTTACTTCTTGATTTGCTAAAAGATACAATTCATCAAATACTCCGAGGCCCATAAATTGTGCCATTAACTCTTTACGTTCTTTTTGAGTCTTGTCAATAAAAACGGTATTGTTGTTTTGAAGTGACATTGTAGTCAAAATAAAATCATCGTAAGTACCGATATACTTTCTGATATTAACATCTGTAGTTCTTCTTTGTTCATCATTTAAACTTACTTTGTCACCGCTATCATCAACGGTCCAAAAATCAACATCTACTTTTACGTGTTGTGTTCTCTTTATAAGTTTTGCTTTTCTTTCGATGAAGAAAGGTTTACCATCAATCTCTAATTCTGCTTTACAATGAAATGTTTCTTTTTTATTGTTTAAAACATTTTTAGCTCGAGGTGCTCTACTTGACTTATCATATAAACAAAATGTCAAGGCATCTAACAAAGAAGATTTACCTGAAGCATTTAGTGCGAATAATCCTACGATACCATTTAACTTACTAAAGTCAACTGAATTATTTTCACCGTAACTAAACATATTTGAAAACTCAAACTTTTTAATTTTCCATCTAAGATTTCTTGTTACATCACTTGACTTTAAAAAGTCTTGTAAATATTTGTTTATCTTACTAACACCTACTGATGTATCATCATCAATCATAAAATTGTTTTTTAGATATTCATCAATTAGAGAAAAACGATAATTTTCATCGTGAACATCGCCAATATTAATTGCATCACTTCTAACTTTATCTTCTGCTAACAATCTGTCAGTTCGTGTTACGGTCATTTCTTCAATACCATATTTATCACGAATATCTTTCATCGCTTGTTTTAATTTTGTACTTGGTGTATCTTTTACACGAAGTCTTAAACGTGCTTTCTTAGGCATATCAGTTACATTAGGAACTTTACCATTTTCAATATCTAAAGTATAATAACCATAATCATTTGGTACTTCAACATATGTAGATTTACGAGTTGGTACATCCCATCTTAAATAACCGTGACCTAATTCTTCTCCGTGATTCTGTTGAACTAATGAACCACAATATGCAATCGTTTTTGCTTTGTTCATAAATTGTCTCTTGTGAATATCACCGAGTAGTACAAGGTCGTATCCTTTCATTTGAGACATCTTAACATCTGATGGTAATTTAAATCCTAAATCAGTTTCAGATTTATCAACCGTACCATGGAACAATAATATTTTATTATCTCCAGGTACATCTTTTGCTTGTAAATAATTTTTAGGATTATCCCAAACATCCCATACAACAAAGTTAACATCAGCATAAGGATAGATACCGCCTTTCTTATAATAAAGTAAATTAGGATGTTTTAGATTATCAACGATAGGACTCAAAACATCTAAACGATTTAAATTATTTAAATTACAATCGTGATTACCCGCAATCAAAATAGTAGGACATATATCAGCAAGATTGACAAATAAGTCTGATAACATTTTTATCAACTCAGGACTCATATCAGTTTTACTATGTGCTATGTCACCGCCAATATAAACAACTGCATCGTCTTTGTACTTTTCAATTTCTTTGTAAGTACGTTCAAATACTTCGTTGTATTCTTTGTGTCGTTTTAAATTTCTAATCTGAATATCAGATATGTGATGTATGTATTTTAATTTATCCATATAACCTATGCTTTATAAAATCTGAAAATGTTGTTTGATTTGTAGAATGTATTTTATCCCACACTCCGTGAAAACCTAATTCATTAGGGTCTTTATCTTTTAATTGTACAAAGTACGCTTTGATTCCATCTTTCATTAATTTATCAACTAATTTTATACTATCTTTCCTCGCATCATCATCTAATACAATGTATATTTCTTTTACCCTCTTTGTGTAAATCTTTTTTAACAGCGTCTTTGGAATAGTTTTTCCAAACAATGGTATCGCATTTCGTTTAATACTCATCGCATCAAACGGCCCTTCACATAAAACTATCGGTTCATTCCAATTAACAAACATTTCAAATCCTACTACATCTTTACTAACAGGTGGATTTTTGTATTTGTAATTTGAACCTGTAAAAGAACGTGCTGTAAAATAATTTAATATACCATCTTTATCATAACTCGGAACTATTATTCTTTCAGAATACGACCCTTCTGTACAATATCCTATTCCGTATCTCGCAATCTCTGTCGCATCTACACCTCTATCTTTTAGAAATGTATAAGCTTGTTGATAATATACAGAAGTTCCTGGGTCAAATATAAAACTTTTAAACTCTTTGGGCAAGTATAAATTTTCAGTTTGTTCAACTTTTTTTACTTTATAATCAGGTCTGTATTGTCGTACTTCATCTATCAATGCTTTAGGAGCTCTGATAAGTTTTAGTAATGTATAAAGTGAACGACCTTTTTTATCACATACCCAACAATGCCATTTTTGTGACAATAAACTAATTTGTAGCTTTGGCTTATGGTGGTGGCAGAAAGGACAATGAAATATTGCTTCTTGTCCTTGTTTTGCTTTTTTATAAACTCCGCCAAGAGCTTTTACTAAAACGCCTATAACATCAATCATATTATAATAAGTCTAAAAAATCCTCAAGTGATAAAGTGACATATGTTTTTGAACGATTACGTTTGAAAATCAGTAATGGAGTGTAATCGTTTGAATTATCTTCTGCTTGTTTTAATGATTCCCAAATGTTTAATTTTTCTTGTGCTTTACATTCTACTGAGAATGGAAACTTCTCTCTCGCAGAATGTGATAGTTTTATATCTTCTCCTGATTCTCCCATAATAGCACCACGAACATCATCAGGATGTAAATCAAATTTTTCTAATATTAAATCACGTACTTTATTTTGTAAACGACGGCCTTTAGCCTTTCTTGAAGAAGTTGAAATCATTTAATTAGTAATTAGTTTTAAACTATTTTAGTTTTATTTAGTTTTTTAGTTTTAATAGTTAACTCTTTAGTTAATTCTTTAAAACCTTTCTCGATTAGTATCCAGCAAAAATCTATTAGATTTAAATGAAACCTTTAGAGAAGTTGTATATAACGTTATTACAATAATAAGTATTACTCAAATTACTGAAAATTCAATTTATTTTTTACTCGTTTAAATTCGTTTCTCGCCCATCTCTCAGCACGTTCTTCCCACTTGTTATCATCGTGAGGGTCTAATCCTTTGTATTGAGCCATAGTTCCTGCTTGAGTATATTTCTTCATAAACTTTCGTGTACCAAGTTGTTTAGCATCAAGAGCGTGCTTAATCTCGTGTAGTACGGTTATAATAAATTCTTTCATATTTGGATATGATTTTCTAAGATAGATTGTATCAGTTTCAGGAACATATTCTGCTAATGTACTTCCTGAAGTAAATCTAACTCTTGACTTTAGATTATAAGCTTTTACTAATTGAGTAGCTATATCTAAATAATCTACTCTTTCGTTTAATTTGTTTTCTACAGAATACTTTTTAGTACTTGATTTAAAATTCTTTTTTCTCATAACCGTTTTTGAAATCATATCTATTTCTTTATTTTTATTATCGTATCTTAACACCACAGGTACATTGATATCTGTCTGCATATCTTTAAACAATACGTTTACACCATCAGGTAAAGACGCTATGTGTTTACCAAACTTTTTATAAACTTGTCTAAATATCTTTATAACCTCAGCAGAAGATATAGGTTTTTTGTTTCGTGCATCATTTACTCTATCGTGAAAATGTCTTGTAAACTCTACATCAATACCAACTTTAGCCCATATCTTATCTAAATGTTTTTCAACTTGATTTAGTTGACCAGCTGAGATATACTCATTCAATATACTTGTTAATTTAATCATAATTTACCATAAAGTCAAGCACAATTTACACATTTAGATACTTTTAAATCTTTAGGTAATTCAGTTTGTGTAATCTCACTACCATCATCATTTTTAGGTGTTATAGTATTTTTTTTATTATTAATTACTATATCTGATAATCCTAAGTTTTTAATGTGCGCTCCACATTCGTTACATACATTAGTAATTGTCTGTTGTTTGTTTCCTTTTATTTCAAGTTTAATCATCTAAGATACCGTCTCGTGCATTATACCATTTACGAAATTGTGCCGGTGTTCCTATTGTGACTTTACTCTCAGGTACATAACTTAATAAATCTTTTTTATACGCATCCTGAGCCCACTCATCTTGACCTGAATCTTGTTGAAAATAATAATCATCCCAAACTCGTTTTAACACAAATACATCTATTACCTTAATGTCATATACAAGAACTTCATTCCACCAAGCAGAACCTTTATCTGCAGGTGTTCTTAGATTTTTAATTAAATCTGCTTTGTGTTTCTTTAAATATTTGTTTGATGCATCAATATGTTTTTTAATTAATTTATTTGCTTCCTGATTCATTACGTCTTTTACTAACTTTTCTAATTCTTTCCAATTTAAATCTTCATTCTCAGGATTATTTTTAATTTTTTCTCGTGTAGTCCAATTTTTATCGTTCCACTCAGAAGTATCAGGTATACCTTGTTTTGTTAGATAGTTTTTAAAATGTAATCTGTCTCCTGTGAGATGATGAGAATCTACCCATCTCATACCTTTCTTATCAGGAACCGTGTCGAAGTCCATATACTTTCTTGCTAACATAGTCCCTTCTAAATAAAATATAACACCACCACTTCCTGTTTGAACCCCACGACCTTTTGCAAGTTGTGAACCTTTGTTTGCACGTGTAAATGTAGATATAGATTTTGATTTTTTACCAATCAAATCTTTCATATTCTTTATTGTCCCAGGACTTGTAACGTGAAATGAATTTACTCTTTGTTTACCAACAAGTGTTTCCATTTGTTTTGCATACATCGGTATATGCTGTTTCATCGTTACCCAATTAATCGCATCTCGTGTATGAGCAGGATACCATTTATCGTTTTCTAATAACAAGTGTTTTAATTTAATCATTTGCACTCTTCATTAGTTTTGCTATTTTCAATAAAGTCTCTTTATCTTTTTTAGACAACATTTTTAGTTTTTTATCTCTAACAATTTTCTCAAGAGATTTTTTATACTTTTCAGTAGATTCTCCCATAACATCATAGCCTATAAGTGCTATTGCTATGTCTCTTGTAGAATCTCCTCTGAATTGTTTTACTACTTTTTTATAATTTTTTTTAATCATAGCAGAAGCTTTCTTAGCAGACCTTCCATATTGTGTAAGGAACTTGTGTATAACTTTAATCTGTTCTTTGTTTTCTTTTTTTAGTAAATGTGGCCCTGCAGGTTCATCATCGCCTTCGCCATCAATACTATATCCACAAGTACCTTCATCTATATCAGCCATCCACTCTAAGCCAGGAACAACAATGTTTTTAACTTTGTGTTTTACTTTTACTTTATCTAAATCTTTTACTAACTTTTTTAAGTGTGGAGGAAGTTCGCCTGTCTCTTTAAATTTTTTATGCGCTTTTTTGAAATCAACTTTTTCATCTAATTCATCATCGTGTAATGGTTTAACACTCTTACCAGGATATCCTTCTTTCATTTTTGCTAATTTTTCTTTGGCATCTTTAATATCTTTTTCGATAAACTTTATATACTTTTTATACTTTGGGTCTTTTTTTGCTAAAACTTTTGCATTAGATAATGTATTATTCAAATCTATAATATACAGAGCCATATTATTTCTATCTCTCTGAGGTCCTTCTTTCATCATCGTAGATTCATCTTGTTTTTTCATAGTACGAAACGTAGTAACTTTTCTACCATTAATAGTAGGCATTCCGTGTTGGTCAGTTTCAATAGAGTTTACTTTAGTCTTTTTATTCTTAAATCTTCCTGTAAGAATAGTATCACCGATTTCAACATCGATTTCAATTTTTTCATTTAGTATGTCTTTTAACTTCATAACTATAATTATGAGTTAACGTCAAAACGGACAACAATACCGAGTGCTAAATCATCTTCATTTTTAAGTGGACTTGCTAATTTACCTAATGCCAGCAACTGATTTTGGTCGTTATAGAGTCCAATTTGTGTCACATACGGTGCGAAATAAGAACCCGTTACAGCATCTATAACTTTCTCTGTTGCACCAAAAGATTTTGGTCCGTAAGAGTTATTACTTCCTGAATCTTGACCTGTTGTAAAGACAGGAGAGTTACCTGGTGGAAAAAACTTATATGCAGAACCACTCTCAGGAACTTCTATAGAACCACTACGTTCAAAAGTTGTAGTTATGTTTGTTGACTTATTATATTTAAATTCAGGCAAGTCACAAAAGTATTGATACTCAACGTTACTAACGGTTGATTTATAATCTATTTCCCACCCATTACTTCCTGAATTTGCGAGAACATCTCTATATAAACTACCTGTATCTGTTATAGTAACAATACCATCAGCATAAAAAACATTACCTACTACACCTCCTAATAATTGAGGTCCATCTGAACCTGTAGCAGTTAATTTAGTTACATCATATGAAGAAGATTGATAATTAGCAAACGACGCTGAATAATCATTGTCATATAAATTACCAAATCCATCGTCTTTTAACGTAACGGTTTTATGTGTAGGACTATTATCAGTTATTTCAACACTACCAGGTTTTATTTTTTCACCGTAAAAAGTTGATGGTATTGATAATATATTTAATTGATTGTGTAAAGTTAAAGATGCATATTGACCACTACCGCCAAAGTTATTTATAGGACCGACATCTCTGTCTTCAAACGAATTGTAGTATCTATTTCTTGCCCAAAAATATGATGGAGTTTTATAAAATCCTTGAGAAGCAGTAGGATGTGGAAAAGTAAATTCTAAATAATCACTACTACTCACATAATTGAATAAAGATTGTGATACTGCTTTAAACGCATATACCTGTGAACCTGAGTTTGCATTTGTAAAAGAAAAGTCCTTGTGACTCTTAAAAGGAGTTATCTCTATATCATCAGGAGGTATTCTTCGAAACACCTTACATCCTCCTTACCTAAAAATCAAGTTTTACTTTGACTATAGCTTCTCTTGCAAAAGATTTCAATAATGGTTTACTTAACTTAGCAATCGCTAACAATTCATTCGCATCATTATACAAACCTACTTGTGTTATATAAGATTTTGGATTCTTAAAGAAAGTCGGATTAGTAAATGAACCATCTGATGCAGTAAAGTATGTTGGATTACTTGAGAAATTAAATTTCTTGTTACCAACTCTCGCAAAATAATGAGTTGAACTTATTACTTCTTCTCTACGTGCTTGAAAATACATACCACCGGAAACTGCGTTAAAGAATTTAATAACGTTTGCGTCATTAGCGTTACTACTCGATGCTATAGTAAGACCGGAAGTTGCTTTAGAAGCAGATGCTTCGAGTGCCGCAGGATTTAAAACTAACATCCCTAAGTCAGGATAAAATAATCCAAACCCACCTTTAGGTTCAGCAGACGCCGCTTTTTCAGTTGTAGCTGTACCACCTGTGATAGAACCACTAACGATGTTAAATACTCTACCACCTTGATTAACGGTCGGATTAGTTGTTGCACCTGAATCGTCAATTAATTTAAGTACGTTACCTTGCGCAACACCACCCATATCAACACTCGCAGAAATATGAAGTTCCCAATTACCTGGGTCCATCTTTTCACGTAATCTTGAACGTTGTAAAGATATTATGTATGCGTGATTAATAGTTTTACTATTACCAACTACAAACTTATCTTCACCTGGTCCTAATAATATATTTGAAAACTGACCATATAATGCCGCAGTTGCTCTGTTACCTACTACACCTTTACCACCTATAGAACCACTACCGTGATAGTGACAATACGCCATACTAAATTGTATCTCTGCAGTAGCATCTGTGTCAGGATTAGTTTTATAAACATCTAAATAATAATCACCTGTAGAACCTGATTGTGTTGATGAAGTAAAAAATGTACTTAGAGTACCTGAACCACCACTCCACATTCCGGATGAGATAACATCTCTCAGTCCTGAAATTACATCAGGATTATCAGGATTCTCAGCTTCAGTTGCAAATCTTTGATAAATTGCCATTAGTTACCTCCTTAACCGCCTGCCGCGTTAAACGCACCAAATGTTCTGTTACGTCTTACGGTTATATTAATTGTTGTTGTAGCGGCTGTTTCATTACCTACTATCGTTAATTGTGTTGTCTGTGTTCTTGACAATCTCTTAGGTCTTATTTCAACGCTCTTACCTACTACAGAAATGCTGTTTGGTAAATCGTCTTCATCTAAGAAAAATGGTACCGTTGTACCTGTCGCAGAAACTTGTGCACCTGCTCTAACTCTAAGTCTTGCCATTGATTGATTATGAAGAATAAAAGTATAGCCTAATGTATCATCAGAACCATTCTGTGTAGATGGATTGATGATACTAACAGAATTTAATCTTCTCAAAGTAACAGAACTTTGTGCTACTTCAAGTATTGGCATTGCTTGAGTTGATTTAGGTAGAGTTACTAACTTATATCGCATCACGTGATTTTCATCAGGAAATGCTTCAAGTAACGGCATATTTTCAATAACCGTACCGTAGTAATCACTACCATTTGGATGTGTTACATCCCACAAACGATAATCGACTTCATCGTCTGCTAAAGCAAATTTTGTTATGTTGAACTGATTCTCACCTTTGGCTAAAAGTTCTCTGCCCTTCTTTGTGAGTACAGCATCAACGGTAATATTTGTATTGTTTAAAAATCCCATATTAGACTCCTATAGATAAATAGACTATTCTTCTATATTAAATATTATGTTATTAAGTTTTTCGTCATTATTCGATGTCAAGTTTCGAATCTCCTGGTTCTTTTGTTATAATTCTTGTTGGTGTAGTCAATGTTACTTCGACAGGCTCAAGTCCATCTTGAGTAGTTAATTTAGTATTTTTTACTCCTTCAAAAAATAATCTTCTCATAGCTGTTGATGAATCCGCAGGAACATTTATTGTTGATGGTTCATACGAAAAACTTGAAGGTGCATCATTAGAAGCACTAAGTACACTACTATAAAATAAATTTATTTTACTTCTCAGTGGATTAACACGTGAACCTGAAATAAAAGGTTGTAATGGTAAATTGTCTTTAAAAGAATCACCATAAGTTACAGACGCACTCGCATAAATATCACCCGGCGTTCCTTGTCTTTCCCATACCGTATGTTCAAAATTTTCTAATCTACTCTGTGTCATAGAACCTTCAAAATATTTAGATTCACCTCTAATAACTAATGCACTTGAACTTGGGTCATTAGTATAATATTGTATTGCTTGATTTATCTCATCAAAAGATGTATCTGTTGACGGTGCATATTGTTGACCATAAACTTTAAAATCAGCAGAAGAACTATATGAACCTGTCATTATGATTCTATCTTCATAGTAAGTATTTTGAAACGATGGTTGTTTACCAACTATTTCTCTTGCTCTTTCAAGTATATTAGGTTCAATTAATATTCCAAATCTCGCATTAGCACGTGCAGGTGTTAACTTTTTAAGTTGAGGAAAAATACTTTGGTCGTATGTTTTTAATAATTTTAAATATTGCCAAAAGTTAAAAGGAGCATTGTACTTTAACCAATATTTATCTTGTGCCGCATCAAGACCACGATATGTTTCTTCGTATCTATCACGTGGGTCACCAAGAAAATTATCAAAGTTTATATTAGCTAACGATTCAATTATATCTTGATTTATAGCATCACTTGGAGAAAAGTATATTCCAACTTTATTACTATCACGTGAAGCAAAATCGTGAGTGCCTCTTGATATACGTGTTTCAGATTGTAATTCAATAGTTTGTCCTTCACTACCACTTTGAAACTTAAACTCAGGTCTTACTATATTATTTTCTAATCTAATTTTAGTAGAAGTTTGTCTACTTGGACCTAAATTAGGTTGTAAAGATTTTGTCCTGTCTACTACATTTTGAAATGTGTTTGCTGTAAAACCAACAGCCGTTCCATTTTGTGTTTCAGTAGTTTTAGCAGATACATCAGCTATAGATGTATCACTACTTAAATCTTTATCATCATCAAAAGAATATCGTGAAACAATATGTTCATACGATGATGAGATATTATTACCGTTATATGCTTTTGGATTAGCAACGTGATTATCAAAAGAAGCAGTACTTAAAACTTCTGTCCATATTCTAAATTCCATCAATGAGCCTGAAAATCTTTGTATAGGTTGTTGATTGAAATCAAGAGAACCTGTTAATGCTCCTGTAATAGTACCTGAACCTCCAATAGAAAAACTACCTGGAGTATCCCAAGCATTATTAAAAGTTTGACCTGCCGCATTAGTACCATCTATAGATAATGTAGTATCTGATACATATTGAAATCTGTCGATACCAGCATCATACTTTTTGACTACTAAATTATAATCTACTGCTACATCTAAAGAAGCACTATGTGTAGTTCTACGAATCATCGCACTATAAAATTCATTATCATAAATTGGTATGTTAGAAGACGATACTGCTTTCATACCACCTGAACCTGATAAGAAGAAACATACAGAACCTATATTATCAGCAGAACCATTATCTTTCATAAGAACACCAAAATTATTTCCTCTATTCCATATAAGTTGATTTCTACTTGTAGGTGCTCTAAATCTAAACTCAACAGCATCAGGAAAACCTGGTGTATCACCTGCTACAGAAGCAGATGCTACTTGCCATTTAAATGATACTTGTTGTCCACCATCAAATCCAAGTGATTTTGTAAATTTTCTATCAATAGCATAATTAACAGAACTCGGTGTATCAGGTCCGCCATATTCACGAACTCTTAATATTGAACTTGGTATGCCATAACAATTTATCAATCCTTTAAATGCTCTGATAGTTCCTTTAGTTTTTAAGAAATACGGCATATTAGAAACAATACGTGACCATATTTCTCTTGAAATATCTTGTTCAGTTTTTTCTATTTCTGTAAATGTTTCAGAAGAACCACTATCTGCGGATTGTCCTAATAAAAAGTTTGGTAAATCAACTAAATCTTTCCCATCTTGTAAACTCCACCCAAGACTTTTAGCTACAGAATAATATAATTGTTTTGATAATCCTTCAGTAATACTTTCTCTTCTATCATTTATATTACCCATTTGTTTTATAAATTGATAAATCTTATCAAAATAATGACCTGTCATTTTTATAAAATCAAGATATGCGGTATTAGAAGAGTCTTCTGTAACAAAATTTGGTGTGTTATTTATTAAGTAAGAACCATTTCTACTATCGTATTCAGACCCACTTGCGATTTGTCTATTAAGCCACGCCGCTCCTTCCGAAGAAGTAGTGTGTGCGAGAACATACGGACTTGTCATCGTACCAGCGCCACTCAACTTTGGCCACGCATTATCATAAAAAGTTCCCATAGATGATGTAAAAAATGAACTTGATTGATAGTACATATAATTCTCAAAACCATCAAATGAATTTTTAACTTCTCGTATTTTATCGTGCCATATCTTAACTTGAGTTTTTTCTTTATACATAGGAGCTTGTGTTAGTGTTGCTGAACTCGCAGAACTCTGTGTATAACTTTCTATTAATTCTAATTTATATTTAAAATTTTCAACTCGTTTTTTAGCTGATGAAAAATGTACAAACTCTCTAAAACCTTTTTCGTAAGGAATATTCATCTCAACTTCTTCAGTTGAACCTGATAAAATCATATCTTGAAGTTTTTCTTTTATTTCAGTATTGTTTGTAACAATATCTGATTCTGTTTTAAAAGTAGTAGCTCTTGCACGAACAGGGCTATCAGAATCTTCAAGTTTCGGACTTAATAAAACCGTACCTTTTATTTCACTCGGAACATAATCTACTAAATCTATAGTGTCTTCGTACGGCATCATCATTTCTTTTACAACTTTAATTCCGTCAAATTTAGAAACATTAGCGTCTAATTTATTATATAATTTATAAACCAAAGCGTGTGGATATAAAGGTTCAGTTATAACATCTTGTTTAAAATTAGTTGTTAAATATTTTTTACCACGTACATCAACATAAGTTCTTAATTCTTCAGCATCATTAACTCTATAACGTATTTCAAATTCTGTATATGCTCTTGTAGTATCTCCTGGTAATCCTCCTCGTGTGACATCAGTTCTTTGATTATTATACGGAGTACTTAATGCACCTAATTCATCACCTACTTGGTCAAAACTTTTATCAAGTTTTAAAATATCATCGCCTTCTACATTTATTATAGTTCCATTGTAATCAGCAAATATTCCTTGAGTAGAAGTTTCGTTTGGCTTTTGAAATCTCAAATCAAAATCGTCAACCCAAACTATACCTTGTTTGTTACCACCATCTGAACCACCTACTACGTGACCTTCGATAACAAGTTCCATTGGAGTGTTAGTCAAAATATCTTCAGGTATAGGAGCAGTTCCTTCAAATTGTTCCCATTGATTTTCTGTACTATTAGTTACGCCTGATAATTCAATCGCTTTATAAGTAATAGCCGCCGGTGAGTCTCCTTGATATTCCCAAACTGCATCAGGACCATTCCATTTCCAAAACCCGTTTGGTGACATTGTACCATTCCTTAATGGGTCATTACTAACAGAAAAATCACAATTACCACCATCAACATTTGGAATATTTTGTCTTCTTCTTAAATTTAAATCAGGAGAGTTTAGTTTTCGTATCAAAGTAGATTTTCTTTGTTCGAGAAATATTCTACTTGGAAAACTTGGCAATCTTTCGTTTGCATTTTCTGAAACTATTTTTACAAGTCCGCCTCCAAACTGAAGAGTAGCGCCTACTTCAAAATTGTTAATCTGTTCTTTTAGTGCTTGAAGAGGATTAGTACCTGCGGCGTCACCTTCAGATATTTCACCATAATTATTAGCAAATGGATTAGCACATCCATATTGTATATATAAATCTTTTATACCAACACCAGGAAAAACATCTGATATAGGTTTTGGATATCCTGGTAATCCATCTGCAGTAGCACTCAACTCTGTAGCGTAAACTTGGTCTTCTGATATACCTACATATTTTTCAGCTGAGTCATCACCATAAATAGAATTAAAAGTACCAAGACCATTTCCAATCCAATATTCAAAGTAATCATCATTGTTTTTATATGGGTCTATGATACGAGAACCACCCGCAGTTTTTACTCTTGCAGGTGTACCTGTTGTAGGCAATAACCAATATCTTGGGTCAGGTTTATTTCCCCTGTCTTCAAAAACAGAGTGTGGCATTTCATCTAACGTACCTACACTATTTTCTTGCTTTGTTTCGTCAGCAAAAAATTCAATCTGTTCTATCTTGTTGCCTTCAGAGTTATACTCTACAACAATACCTTGTGCTTGGTCTTCTGATGCACCATTACTTTCAAGAAAATCTCTGTAATCTTGATTGAATGAAACAAATATTATTAATACTTTTTTCTTATTTGAATAACCGCTACCATATCTGTGATACTCTGCTATATCTTTTATTTTACCATATCTTGTCATCAACGCAATCAAACCAGGGTTTGTTTCGTCAGTAGAAAAACTTATTTTAGAACCCTCTTTTTTAACTATAACATTACTTTCACCTAATTGATGAGGGTCTGATTGATTAGCATTACCAAACATCTGCGCGATACCAAATCTATATTGTACTGAATTTTCAGCACCACCAAAACGTGATTGCCAAATGTGATAATCTTGTAATGTTTCATCATACTTTAAAAAGAAAGTAGCGTGCGCTCCTGAAAACGTTTCCCACGGAGTACCATCAAAATATTCTTGATGTCTACATTTAAACACTACATCAAAGTTAGCCGATTCCGGTAAAACAGATTGTTGAAAAGTACACGAGCCATCATCGGTGTCTGCATATGATTGGTAGTTTAGTGCTGCTGGGTTAGTACACCCAGGAATATCAGGAGGTATCTCAGGTGTCCAAGTAGAACCTCTCCATATCCAATTTCTTTGTGTTCCATCAGAACCATCAGTTGTAGTTAAAGAATTTACTTTTCTTATACCAAGAATACCTTCAGTTGAACCATCTTCAATATTATATGTATCATAATTTACTTCCCAAACATATAATCCATTTTGTATAGAAGAAACAAACCATTGTTTATTAGGTGATAATAATCCTTCACCATCGTTACCTGTTATCTCTCCTGATGGTCTCTGCTCTGTTGCTTCTGCTAAATATCCCTGTGGAACACTATCAGGTACATCACCAACGTCTGAACCAGGAACGTGATATCCATCAGGTGGTGTTTGTGGTCTTGGTTCACCAGCACCGAATCCCGCACCGTATTTAAGTGTTATAGTAGCACCTTTTTCTAATACAGATGATTTTTGAAAATAACTAATATAAAATAAATCTTGTCCTGGCGTAACACCATAATTTGAAATAGCAGGAAGATTTGTTGAAATAACTAATGGTCTGTGTACGGTTGCTTTTTCTCCGTTAGTAGTTGGCCAAATAGTATCGTTTCTATAGATAGCATTTTTATCAATAAACTTTATACAAGCACCGCCATTACGACCTTCACCGTTCACCCACTTAGCGTGATAACCTGTTGCGGCTGTACCGTAGTGTGGGTCAAATGGTGAATTAAAACCGAGTATACCTGAAGACCACGCTTCTGTCATAACCGCATCACTATGTAGTTCATCATCAAAAACACCAATTGGTTTCTGTGGTTTTAAATCATCACCGAACATAACTTGGTCACCACTTGGATTGTTTACGATGTTAGAGTCTGTTACTAATATTTCTTCACGTTCACCAATTTGATAAGCATTTTTAATACGTATCGTACCGCCTTCCATTATCTCCTTAAAACGAAATCCAGCACCTTGTTCTAATATCAAGTGTGTAGAACTCGGGTCATCATCTTGTGGTGGCCCGCCTGAGTGTGCACCAAATCCAACGTTAGATGGTGAACTCATATCAGGATTAAATGGATTGAAAAATCTTACTTCAGGATTTCTTCCTGTCAATTCTCTATATTCATTATTAACAATGATATTCTTAAATGCGAATTGTCTATCAAAAAAAGCTTCTTTATAAACATCATCGTTTATATTTCTTGCTCGTATTTTAACTTCTTGTCTTGAACCACCAATCTCTTTTATTTCATAATTTAATTTTGTAGGTTTCAAGTTAAAACTATCAGGTTGATTTGGACCGCCGGACTTGTATTCGTTTTGTGCATTGATATAAAAAGGACCATCATATATTACGCCTTCATTACCTTCATCTGTACGAATCAAAACTACTTGGTCATTACCCGCAAGCCTTCTGTAAAATTCATATTTAAATTTAAATCTTCCTGAAACAAAACCCATACCTCTTAAATCAATACCCGGCTTGACAATTATGTTTTCGCCTTCAGTAATAGGCGGAATTTCTTTAGTAGTTATAACTCTATCAGTAGAAGGTTCTACAACAGAAAGTAAGACAAAATCTTCAGAACCCATCAAGTCTGCGAGTTGTGAACCAAATAATCCACCTTCATATTTTTTAGTACCAGGTTTAAACTTTCTACCGGTATCTAATAATTGTTTATCTCTTATTGATAATTTACTTGCCATTATAAATCCGTAAATTCTCTATTTAATACTTCATTCAAACCATCACCACGTTTAAACTCAGGTGTGTCTCTTTTAATAGTTATCCAATTAGTAGGGTCATCAGGTGCTCGCCCTGTAGCAGGATTTTCAAAAGATTGAATAGGAGAACGTGGTCCTGCTAATCTTGGTATCTTACTATTCATCCCGTCATCCATAGAAGATGAAAATTGAAATTCTGCTAAGAGTGCAGTTCTATTCTCTTCATACTCACGTTCTGCTTCGAGCTTTAAGTTTTGATAGTACTCGTTATTTTCTAATTGTTCTTTTGTGTAAGGCATTATTTTACTGCGAATGTAAGATTGTTATCAATAACTTCAACGTCTGTTCCTGAACTTCCAACATAAGAACCACTAACTATTTTTATTTTTAATTTATACTCTCTTTGTGCTTGTAATCCACTTGTGTTTAAATCAATATAATTACCACGTGAATCACAAGAAAGTTTTGAACCTGAACCATATGGTATAATAACGTCTTCAGTATAAGCATCTTCAATACTATATAAAGAGCCTGAAGGTAGATATTGTACTTTGTGATAGTTAGATGCTGATGGAGAATTAGTTAATGTTGGATATGTCGGTCTTCCAACAATTCTTAATTTACCATCATAGTTTACAGAATACTTTGATTTTAAATTAGGCGAATAAATAGAAATATCTTCTAAATCTGTAGCGTTTAGATAGTCTGAACTGCCTGTATTCCAAACGTGTGAATCCCAAACTGCTTCTAATCTTGGTGAATAAATTGTGTGTGTATCACGAGAAAAGAATTTAAAAGTACCTAATGCATCTGAACTTCCCTCGTCTGTATTCAAATCACTATTACCTAAAGAACCTGAACGTTTAACTATAAAGCCATAATTTGTATTACTTCCATCTAACCAAGAATTTACAATATTAGTAACATCCATTCTCATATCAAGCTCTGTAGAAGTGTGAACAAAAGATTGACTTGATGCTGGAACAGATTTCCACCCACCACCGGTATCTAAAGTACTGCCTGTCCAATATGTACCTAAAGCTTCACTATCAGTATAACCCCAACTACTACCAACTTTGATTGGAGGCTCACTTAAAAATTTTCCTCTACCCATACTCCAATCAGCGTTTAATGGATAAGCATATAGTGTTTGACTCGGAGCTAAACCTACACTACCCGCATCATACATATTTAAATAATATTTAGCAGTAGAACTTGCATTTGCGTCTACTACACTTTGGCTAAGATGTGATAAATCAAACTTGATTAAGATTCTTGAAACATTAACATCAATACCAGCGTCATCAACTTCTTTTTTAACTTCTAATATTTCGTCTAATCCGTAATTAACAGATTGACTTGCTTCATATACAAAATTGTCTTCAGTTGCGTATGTAAAAAAGTGCATTAGTTACTCCTAATATCCACCGCCCGCAGTAGCAGAGTCAGCAGTTACATTTCCTGAAATATCACGTGTAGGATATTTTAACTCAAATATACTCGGGTCGAGTGATGGGTAAATCACACCATCTTTTGTTGCAGAACCTATATCATAAATGTTACCTGAATACCCATTTGTCTTTTCATATTTATTAAAAATTATAATAGGAAGTTTATCAGGATTATCATCTATAGGTGCCACAAGTGCGGCAACACCATCAACTAATGCAATTTCTTGTTGTAACTCTTGTAATACAATCGGTTGATTGATTTGCCAATTATCAGGTGCGAAATGTGATTTAATTACGCTAAAACATTTAAGTAACACTTCTTGTTTATTATAACCAACTCTTGTGATTATACTAAATCTAATACCTATATTAATTATAAAAGCATCTTTTATATTAACTGCATCTGTAACAGGTCGATACTCACTTAAATATGTTGCTAAATTACGTTTTACAACATCGTTTAAAGGAAGTAAACTTTTAGTTTGGTCATAGCCTAAACAATATAAATTTAAAGCTAATGGATTAGGTACAGGTTTAGAAGCAGTTAATTTGTTTCGTTTTTTTCTTTTACTTTTAACTTGATTATCTAAATTTTTACCTTCTTGTAATTGTTGGTCTTGTACAATATATATTTTTGCTATACTACCAAATCTTGATGGTAAAGTCAATGCCCGCATCATATAATCTTCTTTAGTTATAGTTCTGCCTTGTGCTTGAAAATAAGCAAGTGCATTATTTCTAACCTCAGTTATACTTTCAGCACCTTTACCTCCTGCTGCAGGTTTTTCATTATTACAACTTAAAGAATTTTTTGATGTTTGTAATAAACCCGCATTAGCTAATGCATTAGTAGCACCATATACCGGATTAACAATTTTATTAATAGTTCCAACTCTAACATTATGATTAAGACCGCCACCGTATCTATAAGTTATAGTTAATGTAGTATTAGCAGGAGCTAACCCATATGCTTTTGTATTCAAGAAATTACTCGGGTCAAATACCGCATCTAACTTTGCAGTACCGTGTGGTAAACTTGAACCAACATTATCAGGATTAGGAATTATTTCTTCATCAGGATTATTACTATTACCAGCACCAAAACGTAACTCTGTAGCTCCTCTTTCTGTAATATATGTTGTGAATCTACGTGAAGTTTTTTTCAATTTTAAAATATATGGTGCTTTATCAGCATATTGAGAATCTTCAGGACTCAAATCAGCATTATTTTCTGTATCTACAAAAACGGTATCTTGTGCTAAGAAAGGTACTTCGTGCCAAGTATTTCCATCACTATCTGTACAAGAAACTATTTCTGTTATACCTCGTTGTTTTAAACGTATCTTATTATATCGTTTTGCATTACCAAATGTAAATGTTTCACTTTTTTGTTTACCGGACATACAAGATATCGACTTTTTCATAAGATATGATGTAGGTTCACCGCCACCTGTTTCAAATACAGATATTTGCGCAGGTGACCTACTTGAAGTAAATTGAAAACTAACATCTTCTGTCAAATAAAAATCAACACCTGAAGTTGAACTTAATTGAGTCCCTTCTTTTATGATTAATCCATATTTCAAATCAGGTCTATTATTTACACCACTGCCTACAGATGGAACCGTTTGAAATATATCAACCTCTGCTTGTGCAGATGATAATAATTTTGGTTTATAACCCATTGATTGTGCAATTTGATATATACTCTTAGTCTCTTCAGCATATGCTAATAAAGACTCTTTAAATTGATTGTCTATATAAAAAGATAAAACATCACCTACGTATGCGGCCATTTCAATAAACATCATACCAGGAGAGGTTTCATTAAAATCATTATATGAGTTTGGAAAGTAAGTTTTTGCGTGTTCTATTAAAGAAGATTTTAACGAATTAAAATCTTTATTTAAATATTTAACTTCTTTTTCTTTGACTTGAATAGCCATTTATCTCTCCTTAATATCCTGCATTTCCGCCACTATCTTCCGCAGCACCGCCTTCGAAGCCTAATAGTACCTGAACTACTTCATCTGTAAATTCAGTATCAAATCTCGCTACTATATTTAATGTATTACCGTCTGCACGTAATTTAGTGTCTACTAAAGTTACAAATGGTAAAAATTGTTCAAGTGCTTGTATGATTTTTTCTTCTATTGAGTCTTTTAAAGCGGCAGGTTCATTTTGTTCAAAAATAACATAACGCAAGTCAGAGCCGAACTCAGCATTGCCAGGTCTTTCTCCCTTTTGTGTCATAAGCAAATTTCTGATATTATCTTTAATTTGGTCATAATATTTTCTATTTTGCGTAAAAAACCCTGCGGCTTGAGAATCGTAATTTAAAGGAAATCCAATTCCAAATACTTTATCCGGGTCTAAATCTATGTCTCTTACACTCATTATTTTTTCAGATTCATTTTACTCATAAGTTCACGATAATCTTTAGTGATAGCCTTTTGTACATCAGGGTCAACTTGTTCAGGTGCTACTCCCGCTTTTTGTGCTATTTCTGCAACACCTCTATTTGACATACCACCTCCGTTTGGTTTCATATCACCATAGCCTAATAAATCAGCCATATCATTTGTACCAAATGTTTTTCCACCCATTGTCGGATATTCTTCTGTCTTAACAGACTCTTGAATTGGCATAGACCTTTTAGACTTAATTTCATTAATAAATATCTCGCCGAGTTGTTTTTTAACTTCTTCACGTATGATTTGATTTATTAATTTTTTGAATTGATTTGTTTTCATAATACCTCCTACGTATTAATATCCACCACCGCCACCGGTGCTACTTCCGCCTCCGGTACCACCTGTTTGTGTTGTACCCGAAGCAGTTGTTGTTTTTACTATAGTTTGTAAACCACCACCTGAATCATCATCATCTGTACTCTCACCTATTTGAGATTCAAGTGCGTTTAACTCGTCTTGTAATTCTTTATCTAATTTATCATTTTTTGTGCTATCACCACTATCTTTACCTTTTCCTTCATTACCACCACCTCTTGCACGTAAAGCTAACAACGCTATTATAATCGCTATTATAACTTTAAGTAGTTCGTCTTTAATTAAATCGATAGATTTTAGCTGTGCCTTAGCTTCTGCTATTTCTTCTTTTACTTTTTCTACAATTTTTTCTTGTAATACAGAAGCAGCTGCTGCGGGCGGAACTAATGCACTCCCTATTTGACCTGCGGCTTTAGCTGCTTCGGCAACACCTTTGGCTATCTCAATAGCTAATATAGTGTTTTCTATAGCACGAAGAGCAGTAGTTATTTTGTCTACGGTTTTTTTATATTTTTGAATTTGTTTTATTTTTTTAGGTATACCGGCTGGAACTTTACCTTCATCTGCAGATTGTCTTTGCATTTTAGGTATTTCATTGTCTTTATACTCTGTTAATTTATTCAGAGGAGACATTAATGTTTCTTGTAATCCGTCTACTAATCCCATTATTCTGTATATACCTTATCACTTAAAGTTTCAGATATCCTTTTTTCTAATGTTTCAATCTTTCTTTCTAATATTTTTATAGGTGCACCTTTTAAAGAATAAGCGTGACCTACACCTCTTCTATCTACACCAATACCACCATTAGCTAATGATTTAAATTGACTTCTGATAAAATTAAATATTGCAACAACTTCATTCATAGCTTCTTGAAAATCTACACCCTTTACAACAGGTTGCATAGTAGATAAAGGTAACCCTGTAGGATTCTCACCATTTCCAAGTTGTATTCTACCAATTACTTGTTCTTGATTTTGTGAAAATTTTGGTGTAGATAATATTATGTTTTGAAACGAGTTTATAAAAACGTTGCCGGATGCTAACATTTCTATATTATGACCTGCGGGCGCATCAAGACCTTTTGTATAAAAAATTAAATGGTCTGAAGATATTAATAGTTTATTCAAAGTTTTTCCAGCTTGACGGTCAGGCGTGAAAGTATTATTTAAACTTCTTTCAAGAAAATCTTTATGAACTTGTTTACCGGATAGTTCTACTTCTTCTGCTAAATCTATACCGGTACCACCGCCACCTAACATATGTATAGAACTTCCATCAAGGTTTGGATTATAAAACATTGGATAATTTAAATCTTGCTCTTCTCTTGTAATTTGTTTTTCACTTAGAAAAGGTGTTTTCACATCTCTGTTATGTATATTATTTGCAATCACAATAGAGGGAGAATCTGTAAATTGACCTTTACCTAAATTGATTGATTGATTTAATCTTCCTTGTACAACAACATCACCGGGCGCTATTTCTATAGGTCTTGTAGTGGCATCACTTGCTTTAAAATATTTAGTACGAGTAAGTTCTAATTTTCCGTGATTGCGAGTACTCTGATGTATTGGCATCGGATGACCATAAAAACTTTCACCCATATAACTAAAAAGAGGAACTACTTCTTTATCTACGGGTTTTGATATAAAATGTTGTGACGCTGGCATCGCAAAAGCATCTGAAGTTTGATGTGATATATTTTTTATAGTTATAGGTTCAACATCTGATTCGCCTTCAAATACAACTTCACCATATGGTACTTTAAATATTTTTCTTTTTATTTGACCAATTTGTTCTTTTACAAAATGAAAAACATCATCTAAATCAACAAGACCTCGGTCACTTCTATCAAACAAAGACATTTTTTAACTCTCAGGAAATGATGTTTGTTTAGTTTCTATCTCTTCATTTATTCTATCACTCTCATCTTGTATATCTTTTATCGTGTCGCCGAGATTCGACATTAATTGTTCTTTCTCAAGTTCACTTAATCCAAACTCACCTTCAGAACCTTTAGATTCTGCAGAAGCGAGTTTTTGAACTATTGAAGCGAGTTTTATTAATTGTTCGTCATTACGAACAGAAACATCAAGATATTCTTTTAATATAGGAACAAGAGCGACGGCCGAGGCAGTATCCGTAACAAATTTTAACAGGTCCTTCATTAGGACTTCTATTTGTTTTTTGTTACTTTGCGAGTTGTTGTAGATGTCTTTGAAGACATCAGCTAATGTTTTGCCTTCAAAGACTTCAAAAGAATCCGACATATGTATCTTCCTTAATTAATAATAAATATATATTAACTAAGAAAGATACAATTTTTATATGAAAACAGACCCTGTAGCGTTATGTTTAAATGCTATTCCTTTATCTCTAAAGTCTCTTATTAGTGCATTTTGCTTTCTTTTCATAGCATTTATAACACGTGTTATGTGTTGAGTATTAGAACCACTCATCTCACGAATTAAGATATACAAAGCTTTCTTATTGAAATTTTCTATATTTTTGTTGTTTCTCATTAAATAAAGTAATGCGTCTACAACAGCAATATCTTTCTTTTTCTTGAAAACTTTAAACAGATTGTCTTCCCAATAATCTACCATTTGGTCAAAAACTTCTAATTTAAAATCTTTTACTCCTGACTCGTCTGCTTCAGAACCAGGATTTCTATTGTAATCCATTACATCAAGATTATCGTGAATTTTACCCATCTTATAATTTTTATTATTATTTAAAATCAGATAATTTTTAGCAATTACAGAAAAATAACTAAAGGCTTTACCTTTACCTTGTACATATTTTTTCATATTGATTACCATATTAGCCACTACTTCATTTATAACTTCTTCTGTAGGAACATCAAAGTAATAAAATTTATACGTGTGAATTAAATTTTCAGCAATCTTTCTAATCGGATGATAAATACTTTCTCTAAATAAAGTATCTCTTTCAGGGTCATCAAGTTCCATCGCATTATATTTTACTATAGCATCTTCAGTTTTTTGACCAAAATACATTTTACTTTTTTTTCTACGCTTCTTCGGCATCTTCTTCTACTCCTGTGAATTTATCTAATTTGTTAATTGTTTCTTGTAATCTTCTGAAAGTATCTCCTACTTCATCATCTTTTTCAAACCATTGTTTTTCGTCAATAACTCGCATTTCTGTTTGAACTTGATTCAAGTCTGCTGACATTTCTTCAAACCAGGCTTCTAAAGTTTCTTGACGTTTAAGTTGAATAAGATTAGCAGTCATACTTGCCACTAATAATAATCCTAATATTCCTTCAATAATCATTTCTTATCTCCAAATAAATCTTCAAATAATTGATTCTTATAATCTTTATTTACTTTAGGTTTTACTTTTTTTTCAGATTTCGGTTGACTTTGTTCTACATCCGTGATAGTGCCGGCCTCAACCTCATCTTTCTCGATACCTAAAATATCAGCATAAGGTATGTTAGCATCTTCACTAAACATATAACGTTCCATCTCATAACGAGTTGCAATCATATCTGCTTGATGAACTAACTGAGCAATATTTGATTTTATCTTTTTTGCTTCACCAAAACCCATAAGATAAGTTTTGTTACCTTCTTCATACATTCCATCTGCGAGTCTTAATCCTAAATACTCTTCTTCAGAATATGTAACACCAAATTGACTCAAGGTATAAACTGCTCTATCAGTAACCGTCATATTATGTAAGTTAGGATTAACCACATACATTTTACCTTGATTCATTCTATGCCATTCAGAAGGATTAGGTTGATAATAGTCTTCTTCAAGACTACCAAGTTTACCTAAGTCGTGATGCATCGTACAAAATATTACAGAATCTAAATCATATGATAGTTTAAAGCCAAACTCTTGATAAAGTTCAAATAATTTTTTACCTGCTTCAGTTATATTCATAACGTGGTCGATATATCCACCAGCCCAACAATTATGAAAGTAATCAGTAGATGAAGCCGGGGCTAACATCATACGTTCTTCAAAGTGGTCATACATTTTATTTAACGCAGTAGCACGTTCTTCCGTATTGAAAGATTCAACGTGGTCACGAATGTACTGCATACGTTCTTGTAAGTCTTCTACATTTAGTTTCATTTTAACTCCTTAACTAAAAAAGTTGTTTTCTTTTGTTACTATACTTTTCTTAACATTAGAAACTTTATTGTATAGTGTTTTATATTTATCAAATACTTTACGAGGATTATCTGATTTAACCATTTCATCAATAGACCTTAATACCTTAGCCAAATCTTTATTTATCATTTGTTCTAAGTTATGTCTGATACCATATATTGATTGTTCAATCAATTCGATAGTGTCTAAGAATAAATAGAAATTATGTAATCTCATTCTAAATTGACCATCCCAATTCCATTCACAAACATCTCTCATATCAGCCCACTTCTCAATAAACCTATCGAAGTCATTCACACCAATTAGATTCTGTGTTTTCAATTCATCTAACATACCTGGCATTTCAGGAAGATGTTTTTCTCTTGGCATATTAAATGCTTCGAATCTTGCATCTTTAAATGAGAAAGAAGTGTAATATAAACCAAACACAACTGCTCTGTCCGGAGTAGATGAATCTGTAGTGATTGTTAAATTAGAACCAACATCTTCAAGTGACTTCTGTAGTTGTAACAACATAAAGAAATCTTGAATACGTGATGTACCTAAAATATGTAGATACTCATTTGATTTCTTTTCGTGTTCTCTACCTTCTAATAGAGTACATACACTTGCCATAAATCTAAATATGTCACCCGCAGTACCACCAATAGACCAACCTTGAAAGTCAAATGCCTTAACAGCATCATACCATTCTTTATAAGTTGTATCATCTTCACCTTGTAATACATTTAAGAATTTAGTTTTACCTGATTGATTCTCATTAAAGTATTTAAAGTTTTCCATTGAGATATCAAAACATTCTTTGAATTTACCTGTGTATGTTAATCTTGGAGGTATATCAAGATTCATCGCAATATCAGAATTGTTTTCTAACCATTCAAATACTTGAGTCTTTAACTCAGGTTTCCATTTGATAGCACCTGATGCTATTTGATAACCGCCTGAGTCACCCATAATTAAATTAGTATCACGTTTAAATCCTAATTCATTATAAAAATCTTTACGTGATTTATGTGCACCTGCTGTGATTAAGAAATCAGTATATCTAAATTCTTCAGGAAACTCTTCTGTATAAAATCTACAAGTTAGTTCATCTTTAAATTTATGATTCTTTAACAATCCGTGTCCAAACTCACCTGCGGAGAAAGATGGAAAGTATTTGAATTTACCTATCTTTTTGTTCATAATTCAATTCCTCTTGATTTTAAAAATGATTCCATATATTCTGATTCATCCCATATGTTAATTTCTCTTCCAAAAGCATTGTCGCCATTATTTATTATGTAAGCATCTAACAATGTACCCATTGAAGATAACTTAGCTATATTATAATGTGAGTGTGGTTCTCTTATAGAATCTTCTAAGACTTCAAGAGCGCTACCTACATCAAACGGGTCGTATAATCTGTTTGATGGAACACACTCAGGAAAACTTTTGAATCGTGGATAAACCACATCACACATATAAGTTGACGCTTCTAATAAAGTAAAACTTACATAATCTTGTAAAGCACTATTGAACTGAATAGATGCTCTATTTAATAAACCATAATAATCTGATTTACTCATATTAGTTTTTACAATAAAATTATCATTAGTTCTATCTAACTCTTGAATAGCTTCAATGATAAATTCATCGTTACTTCTTAAAGATTTAGCACTTGTTGTAAATACCCATTTCCAATCTTTATGTTTAGATAAAAATTCTTTAGCAACTTCCATCATAAACATTGGATTCTTTTCCCAATCTAAACGAGAAGAAGAAACTACTATTTTTTCTTTCTCAACATTATCAGGATGATAACTTCTAATTTCTTTATAATCAATCGGCAACGAAGTTACGTGAATAGGAGTTTTAAATCCTGCGGCTTTTAATTCATTACGATTTACGGTACTACCAACAAAGATACCTGATAGTCTTTCATCTAATCCTAATTCATAATATCTCATCCAATTCTTCATATTGTATGTGAAATCATATTCATCAACAGATTGAGCCCAACATCTTGCATAAAACTTTAAATTAAGTCCGTACAAATCACAAGCGTAAAATACAGATTCAATACCGGGTGTCCAATAATCTTGTAAGTAAACTATATCACCATCATTGACATTACCTTTTTGAATCATCTCTAAAAGATATTGACATTGATTCATACTATAGATACCACGACCAACTGCATCTAATACCATACCAACACTTACATCACCTTGTTCATAATTACCACTTACTGAATGATACAACCCTGTCGTTTTCTCAAACGCATTAGGCATCCACTTTGTAGATAACTGATGTGTGTATCTTGACTTTAAACTTTCTAACGGAAAATAATATATCATTTTGACTCCTTTAAGTAATCTTGTATTTCTTCTGAATTATCTTGTTCCCACGGATAAACAATCCAATCATCACCTTTTTCTTCAACCCAATAAGCAGGTTCAACTGAAGATTGTTTGTGATAATGTATTGTTGCTATGTGAGCTTCTTTATAAACTTCTGCTTTCATCTTTTCTAAAGTTTTACCTGTATCTGCGATATCATCTACGATTAAAAACTTTTTACCATAATAACTTTGTAATCTATCAATCATAGGTAATCCTAATTTGTGACTCATCATAACACCTATGATTAAACCACCTCTTGGTATTGCATAAATACCTTCATACTGATTATCAGGAATCATATCACAAAGTTCATCAACCAATCTATCTAATTCATCCCAACTAATAAATTTTTTCATTAATATACCTCTGCTCCGTTTTCGTTATCTTCATAAACTGCACAATAGCACAATTCAAATTCTTTATAAATTTCAGATGCTAACATCTCACAAGATTTAGAACCAAAATCACAACAATCTATTTCAGGATTGTAATAAGTTTTTTCAATATAATCTCTCATCATTCTTTTAAAGACAATAAATTCTACATCTCTATCATCGTGAAATACTTCTCTACGTGCATCAATGTGAAACATATGTCTATGTGGATGTTCAAGATATTTCATTGTCGGCTCGAATTTACTTGCTTCCGGCCAATTATGAACACCTTCTACTTGAAACTTTACTACTATATTTGTTTGCATCTTATCTCCTATCCAAAAAATGAACCACTATCTCTAAATGATATAGTGTCCGTCGCATTAGGTCCGTAAGGACTAACATTATATTTTTCTATTTTTTCTTTTATAAAAACTTCTTTTTCTTTATAACCTGCCTTCTCTAAATTTCTTTTTAGATTAGGTTTGTATGTAGCTCTATGATGTAATTCACAATTTTTTCTGTATTGCACATACCATTCTGTTTTAGATTTTTTGTGTATGTTAATAACGTGTGCTGGTTGTCTACATCCTTTTTGAATACACGTAGGTCTGTTAGGGTCTTTTAAAGGTGCGAGGCCCATCGGATTTACTGAACTTACTTTTAACATCCTTTCATATCCTTTACAAAGTTATAAAATTCTTGACGAACACTAACATCACCATCTTTGAAAGCACCACTTATCTTAGATGTTTTCATTTCAGAGTGAGGATGTTTAACACCACGTAAACAAGCACATAAATGTTTAGCACTTACCATTACAGCAATACCACCATGAACTTCTAATACATCATCTAAATGGTCGTGTATCTGCATTGTAAGATTTTCTTGTACTTGAGGTCTACGTGAATAAAACTCAACCGTACGATTTAATTTACTTAGACCAATAATTTTACCTTCAGGCTTAGCGAGATATGCTACGTGTGCAACACCAAAGAAAGGAAGATGATGATGTGAACACATTGAATGTACTTGTATGTTACCTTCAAATACCATACCATCATAATTGTCAACATTATCAAATGCTGTAATCTTAGGAGGATGATTAAAACATCCTTCTGCTAAATCATTTACCCAAGCCTTAGCAACTCTATGCGGAGTCTCTGAAGCATTAGGGTCTTCTTCCCATTCAAAGCCAAGTGACGACATAAACTTACCATAGTAATGTTCTGCACTCGCTATTTTGAGTTCTTTTTGTTCTTCTGTTAAAGGATTATTTCCGTTTGATTTCATTTTTTACTCCATTGTAAATATCCATAGATATTCATTCCCAATACAAAAATTGACATAGCTACTTGGGGCATAGCTTGAATTAGCAACGCATATACTAAAAAGAAAATATTGCCGATGCCCCATATATAAAAACAGAAGATTTTCTGCTGTGCATTATAGTAGTAACCAAAGAGTATTAAGACAAATCCTAACCAACCTATAACTTCAACTATCATATTATACTCCACGTTTATCTCCATAGGTTATTATGTGTAATCTATCTGTAAAATTGTAACCCATTTCCACAGCAACTTCCGACAACCATTGTCTCCGTCTTTTTAATTGTTCTCTATTCAACCCTTCAGGCATCAGATAGACTTTATCGTTAGGAACACTTAATATCTTTTGAAGTGCTCTAAATTCTTTTAATTCATTTTTGTTTGATATCACAGGTTTGACTTGATAGTCTTCGTGAAGATTTAATAAATCTTTCATAGCATCATAATTACAACGCCATTTCTCGTGTTGTTTTTTGTTAGCTTCTGTAACTAATTTACCTGTATAAGGATTCATTGTACCTGGTCTCGGTGTACTATTAGCTAACTTAGGAGATAGTGAAATAAACTGAGCATCTGTTTGTACAAACTCTGAACCTTCTGTTTCGATTGTAACATAATGATTAAAGTGATTGACTGCTATGTTACATAATTGTTTCAACAAATCAGCGTGTGCTGTCGGACCGCCACCTGTAATCATAGTGTATTTGATTTGAGGATATTGTCTATACAAATCTCTTACATCATCTAAAGTAAATTTACCTTTCTCAGGAGCCCAACTTGCAAATGGAGTATCACAGAACGATTCAGCAAATTGACATCTCAATTTACATCCTGAAACTCTTATCAACAAATGAGGTATACCAATGAACTTACCCTCGCCTTGAAGACAAGGATACATTTCACCTATTGCTACTTTACCCAAACATACTCCGCGTAGTTTTTTTCTGTTTCCCAAATACGAACTCTTTCTAACCAAACTCTACCACTTGTTTGATTTATAATCTCAGGATTCGCATAATCAAATACATATTTACAACTATCTTCAATACCAGGACCATACTCTTCAGGCATTACATTCAAACTAATAAGGTCTTCTTTTTCTATTTCTCTTAATCTAAATAAACCTGGGTCATCGTGTGCTACTAATAGTTTATGGTCCCATTGTTGTTCTAACCATTTCTTGAACCATTTAAGATTACCAAAGTCATAAACCCAACCCTTTTCATCTCTTTCATCACAAGCGAATTTAAGTTCTACATAACGACCATAGCCGTGTACCCAACGACAATGTGATTCTGCTTTCCATTGTCTATGTCCTGTACTAATAGGACCTATACGTTTATATGAATAATACATAGTGCTAATTTAACTCCAATTTAATATAAGTGTCAACCTATAATTCTAATTTTTTTATTTCATCATTAAGTTTTTTTATTTCTTTGTCAACGTCACTTAACATTTTTCCTTGAAAATATAAAGGAATAGTTTCGGTTGGCAAATCATCACGAACCATTCTGATAATTAAATGTGCTACACATACTTGTAAATAGGTGAATTGAAAAGAAAAATCAAAAAAATATTTCAATAATCCAAAAATAATTACACTTTGAAATAGAAATACAACTAACCATAATAGATTACCTAATATAACTTGTCTTCGTTTAGACTCCAAGAATTTCATCATCATAGTAAGTGTGGCCTCGCTTCGATTCTACCGGACTCTGTGATTTCAACAAGGGTTGCCTTCGCTTGAAAATCCAAAACATCACCCGCGCCAACATATGAAAAAGCTGAGCGAACACCATCACGAATATCAGATATAATCCTGTAGACCTTACCTTTGTACTCCACAATTTTAGAATTTCCTTCAACGTTACTATATTCTCTTCTGTTTGATTTACTATCAAGAGAAGCACTCCCCCGATATTTTTTATAAAGTCGTTCATTAGGCCATTCTCCTTGTTTGATTATTTCTCCTGGTGTTTCTTTCGTTCCCGCGAATAACGAACCCACCATAACTGAAGAGGCTCCAAGAGCCAACGACTTAGCCACATCACCCACATACCGACAACCACCATCAGCGATGATAGGAATACTATGAGTGTCAGCAACGGAATGGACATCAGTAAGAGCAGTAACTTGAGGTATTCCGACACCGGTCCTGATTCTCGTTTCACATAAAGAACCATTTCCGATTCCAACTCTGAGAGCGTCTGCTCCCCATTCGATACAATCTCTCGCTGATTCTTTAGTGGCGATTGACCCAACCACGACTTCCACGGTTCTTGTCTCATTTTTGATTCTCCTTAGAGCGTCTTTGACTAATTTGTGATGACCATGTGCTACATCTATAAGTAGTACATTACATCCGTTATTGACTAATTCTTGCGCTCGTTCAAGATAATCATTTGTAACACCCACCGCCGCACATAATGGTCTTTTACTCCAATAATCTTCATCTTTCTTAGCTTCATCTGCAAACCAAAGTAATTCGTGTAAGTCTTCGTAATCAGATTTTGTTGGTGGATGATTCCAATGTCTTATATTTTTATACCAATCTTCAAATGTTTTTGTATGGTCTGTTCTATCTTTATCTCCGCCTATGTTATACCAACTATCCCAAGCTGTCCAAATTCGTTTCATTTGTTTTGCTTGGTTTTCAATACTTTGAAATCTGTGTATAACACCAACACCACCTTGGTCTAACATTTCATTAGCCATCTTATATTCACAAATAGTGTCCATAGGTGATGCTACTAATGGTAATGATAAAGTAGTGTTAGGTGTAAACTTAGAATCTAAATTTACTTTTTCACGAGACTTTAACTCAGAGTATCGAGGTACAATTTGTACATCATCAAATGTAAGTGCTTTTTTCATAATTTAATACTTAAAGAAATCCTTGTAATCATCATAATATAAAATATAAACGAGATAAAACACAAATAGTACGATACCTCCTGTTAAGTAATATTCAAACATAATATTCTCCTGCTATTTAATCTGTAAATTTTGTAACCATTCAGGTACATTCTTTTCCATATAATGCTGTATAACAAATGCTTCACATAGATGAGAAAAGAACCAAAAGAAACATAATATTGGTACATATATTCTAAAGTCTAATCCCATATGAGATACACCTAACCAAGTAAAAAATATCATACCCATAGTCTTAGTTATAAAACTTATACCACTAAATCCTAAACTCAATAAGTTACCTCTCGCAACTACTATATAGATATTCAATATTAAGTGAATTAGGTTTAAAAAAGATGGTGCTAAAACACCCATTAAAAAGTACATTCCTATGTCCATTATTTTTTCCTTTTCTTCTTTTTACCAAAAATCTTTTCCCAATTTTCAGAATACTTCTTTTTATTAGTTACCCGGCTTTTATCACCTTTACCCGCATCTGAATATTTCTTACCCATACATCACCCACATAAATAATTTATAAAGTGTGTACCAAGATAAAAAACAACCACTTGGTAATACCACTAACCAAACAAAACAATTCAGTAAAATATTTTTACTTCTCACTATCTGCTCCATTTAATATAGCATCAAGACCAGGCCAAGTTCCTTTCCGTTCACGTGACATACCTTCAATCCAATTCTGTGGTGGTTCAAGTTCTCTAATATATTGTCTAACGAGTTCACCTAACTGCATATCATTAGGAGTATCTTTTACTAATTTTCTAATTACATCTATAGGTTTCATTTTATCAAATTACTCCACTTCAACAACTTCATTTTTTTAAGTTGTACTCTGTTATTTAAATCACGACTACTTAACATTCCGTGATTCTTCATTAGTTCTATCATACATAAAACATCGCCTACTTCTTCTACGAGTCGGTCATTATCTTTATAATCTTCTTCACGAATAGCTTTAGAACACGCTTCAATCATTTCACCACATTCTTCCATAGTGATAACTAATAATTCAGTTTCGTAATCTAACTTTTTATTTATAGTATTTGTTTTTTTCATTCTATAATCCAATTATCATCTAAAAACTTTTGAGCTTTTTTATATTTTAAAACTTTAACAGCATCACCTTTTTTGATTGTGACTAATTCATTACGACCAATTTTCTTCTCTGCTTTATATGTCATATCTATTTTTCTGTCCATACAAACAATACCATTTAGATGGTCAATCTCGTGTTGAATACAAACAGATTCTAATAATCTCAGAGCCTTGCTGTTTTTACTATTATCAGATTCCCAACTACCTTTACCTTCTCCACCTGTGTCAACTCCACTAAATATCCAAGTACTTTCTTCTTGTGCAGTCTTTACTTGTACCGTTTCATATCTTTTAGTGTGTACTCCTTTGCCCGGAAAGGATAAACAACCCTCATAATACTTAATCTCAGTTTCCTTTGAAATAATCTTTGGATTGATGAGTATCAAAGGTTCACGAACATTGACAACGGCTACTTGTGCATCAATTCCCACTTGATTAGCCGCAAGGCCAATCCCGTCTTTTCTTTTGTTAAGGATTTGAAATAGTTTTGTTGCAATCTCCAAACCCTCTTCAACAGATACCTCTTTGAGTTTCTTATTTATTATCGGGTTATTTTCCGTAAAACAATTAATTACTTGGTTGATATTTCACTCCCGGTTTCATCCAAGAAGTAGCACCAATTTTCTTTACGTATAATTGCGCATCTTCATCATCTTTTGCTAAAAACTTTACAGGTTTAGCATCTTTACCTTTACCTTCAAGATACGTGTACTCTCCGTACCCACCCCAAGTTTTCTTTTTAGTTTTTTTCTTCGGCATTATGTAACTCCTCTTGTTCTAAAATCCATTTTTCATAAATGTCATCTATTTGTTCTTCGGTTAATTTTCTTTTGTTGTAGGCGTTTTCTCGTGTCATCATAGTCATTGGTACATCTGCTAAACTTGGCGGTCTACCCCACTCATCAACCATAATCTTTTCTTGTAGCCAAGTCGGTCTATATTCTCGATATGTCATTTACTTTCTTTTCCTTTCAGCTTCTTTTGCTATTAAGAACCACATTATTAGTGAACCTACAAATATTATAGTAAATGGTATCATTATTAGATATCTCCTAATTTATGATTAATGAAATCCTTTTGTTTCTTTACCGCTTTTTTAAGAGCGGCCTTTTTCTCAGCATTACGCGCTAAAAGAATTTCTTCTTTACTTCTACGTTTAGCAGGTTTCTTTTTGGGTTTCACCTTAGTAGGTGGTAGCGTGCCCTTCAACTTTTTTTGTTCTTTACCTTTATGAAAAACTTTTCCATCTTTATCTACAAAGACGGCCATAAAATGCCAACCCGCAGGCCTTCCTGATGGTTTAGGTTTTTTCTTTTCTTCAGGCCAACCTACTGCTAATAATGTACACATAGAACAAATAACTGCCGTCGCTTGTTCACCACAATTATGAACTGCTCTACTACACTTTCGACAATTAAGTGTTTTATATGATTTCATTTTATTTGTTTTTCGCATATTATGTTTCCTTTTTAATTAAAAAGTGAGGCGGTTTTTTATTATAAGGCTAAAAACCGCTTTGAAAAAACGCCTTGCATTTTGCCGTTTATTTAAGTGGACTCTGTGCTAATACAGGCATTACCACTATATCCAATTCGGATGACCATTTAATGCCGCATTGAAATCAGGATGAGCTTCTAAGTACTCATCAAAAGAATCTTCATCTGCGGTAATTATAAAAGGACCATCTTCATCTACATCAACATCATAACCCGGATACATATTAGGGTCAGGAATGTCTCTGTCTAAATCTATATCAGATTCATACGAAGCCATTGTTAATTCATCAATAAATTTATCCATTGAACATCTCATTAAGCAACTCCTAATTCATTTAGATTTTCTAAAGTTCCTTCAAACCCTGGAATCTCAGCATAGTCACCTGTTCTACAAATTCTATCAGTTAAGTCATCTTCTAACTCAGCTAATAGTTTGTTTCTACCATAATCATTCATCCAATTCAATCTGTGAAATTTCCCATCAGCTGTCATTTCGACAATCTTGATAGAATCAGTAACAGACGAATGAACATACTCAACTACGAGTGCTTTACCACTCATTGTTGTTTCATAAACATAAGTCATCTAAACTCCTCTTTTCTTTTTATTTAACTCAAAACTCATATAAGAATATACAAAGAAAACCAATACAGGTCAACCGTTTTTTAAATTATTTTTAAACATAGTACTAACCTCTGTAATGTGTCTACATTTTTTTCTGAAAGCATAACCTTTACATCCACAACTATAATGTTTATGAAATGGATGCCACTCAACCCAATAGTGATTACCTTTCGAACCGTCAACCCTCCATTTGTTATCTTCTATAATACTGCCATCAAACTTATCAATGATTAAATCAATTAATTTTTGATTTGTCATCTAAGGTAGTGGATGAGTTTGACGAGCATTGATTGGCGTATGAACACCATCAATCAATTCCGTTACCGGAATCAACTCATCAGGAAAATTATCCAAACCTAAAATCTTCTCTTCATCAGAGAACTTCTTTGACTCAGGATGTAGCCATAAATCAGAATCAATAAAGTTCCAATCTACAGAACCATCTGCAGTCCAATTATCAGGGTCGTGTAACGCCTCGATAATAATTTCATTAATTGTCATATATTACTCCTTTGTTAACAACTAAATATAACACGAAAAACCAATACAGGTCAACCGTTTTTTTATTATAAACTCATTTCTAAAAATTCTTGTTCCAAATCCTGCCAATCATATCCATATTCACCCATAACCTTACCTATCTTAAAAGCATCTGTTGTGCTGTGATAAGGTAAAGGATTCTTTTCTCCGTCACCTGCTAAGTAAGAAACTAACCATACTTTATTGTCTTCTATCTGATAACTACTCAACATATCTTTTGGCATCGCACCTTCATCAAAATGAAGATAGTCATCAACTAAGTCAGCGTTAATACTACTTAATCTATACATAAGGATTTACTTTCGTTAAGTCTCCTTCAATCCAACCTTTTGACTCAGAGTATACTTGTTCAAATCTACGACCAAGTCCACTAACATCTTTAGATATCCTAACCACATCCAAGTTATCACTATTGAAATGTTTTTGCATTACCCAAGTGACGTACCATTCTTTAGTCTTATCAACAATATTTAAATGGTCCGTGTAACTAAAGGTCTTTCCATTGAGTTTGTTTCTAAGAAGAAACCTAAATGATTTCATTTCTTTCCACATACTAATTGCCTCCGTTGTAGACATAAGGTTTATCCCATCTTCCGAGATTAACAGAGATATACCAACCAACATCAAAGTAATCTGTCATAATATCTGAATTATCGTGATTTCCATCATTCATTGCAGGGATAACATCTGATAAGAAAGCAAGTGCTTCAGGATTATCTTTGAAGTGGTCTTTGTACCAATACTCATTGATTGAGTCAGTACCAAAGTCAATCGACCCTGATTGAAGAGTCAATCTTAATGATGAGTAATTATCAACTGAAAGTGAACCTTTCATATTATGTTTTTTTAAAGCCGCTTTAATTCTTGGGGCTAATCTCTTTTTTTTCTCTTGATTCATATAAGCCATTTGAACTCCTTTTCTTTTCTCTTTAACTTACATCTAAATATAGTGTAAAAAACCAATACAGGTCAACCGGTTTTTTTAATTTTTTGAAGACAGGAGAACAACCTCTTCAAGGTTGATTTTTAATGCCTTCTCAGCAAATTAGAACAAACTCCCTGTCTTCAAAGAACTTTAAATTTAGGAAGTGGTCTGTTTCAGGTCTTTAGTTCGAACACTCAACCCTAATACGAGAATTACACTTTAAGAGTCTCAACTCACCTTATGCCTACTCTTGCATTTCGTACATAAGGACACTTAATTCTTTATCAAATAACAATCAAATATATACATAAATACATATATAGGTCAACCGTTTTTTTAAGTATTTTTTATTTTTATTTGTAATTGAGATATTAGATTATCTATCTTTTCTAACTTAGGGTGATTGGGATTTACTTCTATAAGTTTATCACGTGTGTTTCGTAACTTACCATATGCCTTCTGTAAATCAATAAGAGCAAGTCCTTTCATACTTCGTCTATAATATAAATGATGTAATGCTTCATCTTCAGCTTCTGCTCCACGAACTCCGGCTACTGCTGTTATCTGTTCTGTTTCGTAAACTATTTCTTCTCCAATATCTTGTATTTCTTCCCATACCGTATTTTCCCACATAGCATCTAAATCAAAATCCATCTCATCAATAGATGCCATATCAATACTATCTTGGATTGCTTTTTCTCTTGCTCGTATTTTTGCTTTTTCAGCAAACTCTCTATCTAAATTTACGGTAAGAATTGAATCACATTCAGATAACCATCCACCATAACCTTTCCAAGCCGGTGAACCTTTGTAATCTCTATATTCTGTATCATCACAATCTTGTCCGTAAGCAGTACTTCTTTTAAAATCAGATGTTCTTTCTATGTCTTGAGAATATGTAACACTTAGTAATAATAAAAGTGTTAGGTACTTCATAATACTTCTATCTCTGTACCTATGCCTCTTTTGTCGTATTCGGTACCGACTACTATTGTATAATAGCCAGGGTCTATATCTGATGTCCATTCAGTTCTATAAAGTTTCCAAACATATGTTTCTGTTCGTTCTCTACCATCTTTAAATTTATCTAATGCTAATGGAGTCTGATGTACTAACTTTCCATTTTCAGAAAACATATACAATCTTGTTTTGTCTCTTTGTATCTTGTATCTAACCTTTACACACGGACCGCCTTTTCTATCATATGCCGCCCAAGCAACTATTGGGTGGTCATCAAATTCTTCCATTGATGGTGGTTTAACTTTAGGAGTTTCGTCTTCGTTAGATGGGAAAATTACGTAACCTATACATAGTGCTATTCCAATGTATAGTAAATATTCTTTTATTTGGTCATTCATTATTGTGCTATATACCTTACGCCTTCTTCGGCTAATTGAAAGTTAGTAGAATCATATGTGTAATAATAAATCTCATCGTCAACTCTTTGATGAAAGATAGCAGGTTCACCTGCATCAATCAAACTAAACTGCCATTCATTGTCTTCATCAGGAACGCCAAGTTCCATATTGATTTTCATATTACGAGTTCTACCAAAAGTTGATAGAGGATTATAAGGCCAAGATTCTGTTCCTGTTTCTAAGAGTTTATCACTCGAATAAGATTCACATCCGGCCCATATCTGATTTACGGTTGTTTCTTCAGCTCTTTCACTTGCACGAGCTAAAACGTGAGTCATCTTAGGTACAGCAACTGCGGCTAATATACCCAAGATGACCATAACCATTACTAATTCTACTAATGAAAAACCTTCATTCATTTTTTCTTTCAGTAGTTTTTTTATCATCTTATTTTCCTAATCCAAATCAGGTCGATAAACGACTTGAGTTGGTTTGTAAGGAGGATTAGAATATCCAATCTCTCCATTAGATTTATTATAAGTCCAAACTGCAAGACTATCTTCTTTTCTTCTATGAACAATAGAATTAGGATATTCATCACTTTTATCAGCAGTAAATACCCAATCACTATCATCCATTTCTTTCATCAAAACGGTTCCTGATTGGTCGTATGCTTGTGGTACTTTATTTAAAGACTCAAAAGGATTCTCAGGCCAACTCATTACACCATCGTCAATAAACTTCTCTTGACTATAAGTATCTAAAGCGGCTACTAAATTTATCAAGATTCCTTGTTCAGAAGCCACTTCAGATTGTCTTACAATTTCAGAGAAGCGTGGTATAGATACTGCGGCTAAAATTCCTATGATTACCATTACCATAATTAACTCAACCAAAGTGAATCCGTTTCTTTTATTCACTTGACAGACTTTCTCTACTGCCTAATGTGCCTGTAGTGTCTGCGTCTGTTCCTGTGTTGATTCCTGCATCATACTCCCACTTCCATCTGCTGTTATCAGCTCTTTGATGGGTAATGTATGCCGGGTCACCATCTACAAATGTCCACTCATTATCTGAGTCTGCGTTTGTACCATCGTTAGTATAAGTTGATGGTTTGTCTTTCAGTGCATCAAATGGATTATCGGGCCATATTCCTCTTCCACTATCTACTAATTTATGAATAGAATAGTTTTCAAGTGCTACGCCAATATTACTTATAACTGCATCTTCAGAAGCCTCTTCAGCTTTTGTGATAGTTTCTAAGTATCTCGGAATAGCTACAGCAGATAATATACCTAATATTATCATAACCATAATCAATTCGATTAACGTGAAACCACTATTTGATTTGTTTATCTTCATTTCGTTTCTCTTTCTGAACTTTCGTTCGGTTATAGATTAAGGTACTAAAGTTTTATTTAGTTCTGCAGGATTCTCTGTATCTATTACGACAAGAGCAGGTGCTTGTGCATCTGTACCTGAACCACTACCTGGTATTACTAAGTAAGCGTATGAACCATCCTGAAAAGGACTTGATATGCCATTGTTACCAAAGTCTGATTTAAAATCTAATGCTCCATCAGTATCAAATGCTACTGAAGTTTCAAGATTCATCCAATTACCTTGTAAAGCGTCATCGTCATCAGATGCAGTTGAAAATATGTAAACAAACTCACCTAAGTCTGATTCATAACTTTCTTTAGCATCAAGAATAGTTTCCATATAAACTTCTAATGCTTCATCTGTAAGTTGACCATCAGATAAATTGACACCACCTACAGGTTGGTCATATTTAGATTGACCTGGAAATCTTCCTTTACCTTCTTCAGATAATGTTTGGTTATAAAAGTTGTTAGCAACGGTAATAATCTTATCGATGTTAGCGATAGTCTTTTTCTCTTTAGCACCAGCGCCTATTTGACCAAACTTAGGTGCAGCTGTTGTAGCGAGTGTTGCCATCATAGCAGTTGTCACAGCAAATTCAGCTAATGAATTTCCTCTGCGACTTTTTAATTTTTTAATTAGTTTTGTGAAC
>MDSV01195732.1_pt1 | contig 45770 bp, 48 predicted proteins | sample 810851 | NCBI WGS metagenome assembly MDSV01 (sample SAMN05326640, study PRJNA326480) | marine metagenome | isolation source: seawater | place: Atlantic Ocean: North East | collected 2012
ACCTGTTAATTTAAATCTTTTTTTTGCTCCTGCTTTAGTTTTAATTTTTGGCATTTTGTTTTTTCTTTTTTGGTGCTATAATCATTATCATTTTTTTTCCATCTAGTTCAGGCATAATCTCAACAACTCCAATATCTTCAAGTGCTTGTGCTAATTTTAATAATAAAATTTGCCCCTGTTCCTTAAAAATTATTGTTCTTCCTCTAAATAATACGAATGCTTTAACCTTTGCTCCATCTTCTAAAAAACTTCTTGCGTGTTTTAATTTAAATTCAAAATCATGTTCACCCGTATTTGGTCCAAAACGTAGTTCCTTTATCACAACTTTTTGAGCCTTGTTCTTAATTGCTTTTTGTTTCTTTTTTTGATCGTAAATAAATTTTTTATAATCTATAACCTTACAAACTGGTGGGTCAGTTTTTGGAGAAATTTCAACTAAATCTAAATCCATTTGCCTTGCAATTTTTATAGCTTGATCAATTGAAATTATCTTTGATTCAATATTTTCTCCAACAATTCTTACAAATTTTGCAGTTATTTCAATATTAGTTCTGTGTTGTTTTTTTCTAGCAGTAAATTTGCGACTATATTGTTTTCTTCTTACGATTATATTTCTTTTTTAATTGTTATTAATTCTTTAATTTCTTTTTCAACTAATTTAACAAAATCATTGATGGATAATGATCCTAAATTTTCTCCACCGTGTTTTCTAACACTTATATTTTTTTGTTCTTTTTCTTTATCTCCTAAAACTATTATGAAAGGTATTTTTGAAACTTCAGCATCTCTTATTTTTTTTCCGGTTGTTTCAGCTCTTTCATCAATAGGGCCGCAAATATCGTAATTTTTTAATAATTCAGACACTTTTTCTGCATAATCATGATGTTTTTTACTTATTGGTAAAATTATACACTTATCTGATAAAAGCCATAGAGGGAAATTTCCAGCGCAATGTTCGATTAATACAGCAACAAATCTTTCCATTGATCCAAAGGGTGCCCTATGAATCATTACAGGTCTTTTTTTTGTATTATCACTATCGGTATATTCTAGTTCGAATCTTTCCGGTAAGCTGTAATCTACCTGTATTGTTCCTAGTTGCCATTCTCTACCAATTGCATCCTTAACCATAAAATCTAACTTTGGACCATAAAAAGCAGCTTCACCATATTCAATAATAGTTTTTAAATTTTTTTCTTTAGCGGCATCTATTATTGATTCCTCAGCTTTTTTCCAATTTTCATCAGATCCAATATATTTTTTTCTATCAAGCTTATCTCTTAACGAAATTTGTGCTTTAAATTCTTTAAATCCTAATGCATTAAACACATACAATACCAAATCAATAACATTTTTAAATTCATCTTTTACTTGGTCTTGCCTTGCAAAAATATGAGCATCATCCTGTGTAAATGATCTAACTCTTGTAAGTCCATGTAATTCACCTGATTGTTCATATCTGTATACTGTTCCAAATTCGGCATACCTTACAGGTAAATCTCTATATGAATATACTTTAGATTTATAAATTTCACAATGGTGAGGGCAGTTCATAGGCTTAAGAAAAAACTCTTCATTTTCATTAGGTGTCTTTATTGGCTGAAATGAATCTTCACCATATTTATCATAGTGTCCTGAACAAACATATAAATCTTTATTTCCAATGTGTGGAGTTACAACAGGTTGATAGCCTGCTTTGATTTGTGCTTCTTTTAAAAAATTCTCAAGCTTTTCTCTTATTTTTGCTCCTTTTGGTAGCCATAAAGGAAGACCTTGGCCTACCTTATTAGAAAATGTAAACAACTCCATTTCTTTACCAATTTTTCTATGATCTCTTTTCTTTGCTTCTTCTAGCATTAACATGTGTTTTTTGAGATCTTTTTCTTTAGTAAAAGAAATACCATAAATTCTGGTTAATTGTTTTTTACTATCATCACCTTTCCAATAAGCACCAGCAATATTTAATAATTTTACCGCCTTAATTTTAGAAGTATCAGGTAAGTGAGGACCTTTACATAAATCAGTAAAATTTCCTTGTTTGTAAAAAGTTATTTTTCCGTCTTCTAAATCCTTTAAAAGTTCAAGTTTTAAATTATCCCCTTTATTTTTAAAATATTCTAAAGCGTCTTTTTTGCTAATATCACTTCTGTAAAACTTATTTTTTTCTTTTGCTAGTTCTTTCATTTTCACTTCAATTTTTTCAAAGTCATCTGAAGATATTGAATTACCGTTTAAGTCAATATCATAATAAAAACCAGTTTCAATTGAAGGGCCAATTCCAAATTGTATACCAGGGTAAAAGAATTCTAAAGCTTCTGCAAGTAAATGTGCTGAAGAATGCCAGAAACATGATTTTCCATCAGCATCCGACCAAGAATTTAACTTAATGTTACAATCTTCATAAATTGGACGATTTAAATCCCAAACTTTATCGTTTACAGTGGCAGATAGAACATTTCTTGCTAAACCTTCAGAAATTTTCATTGCAATTTCCAATGACGTTATGCCTGCTTTCATTTTTTTTATTGTCCCATCAGGAAATTTGATATTTATCATAGTTTAAAATATTTAACAAAAATATATAAATACATTAATTAATTATGTTTGTATGATGCCAGGATTATATTTTTCTTTAATTGGCGAATTGTTTGCAGCATCAATACCTAAAGAAATTACTTTTCTTGTCTCAGTTGGATCAATAATTGCATCAACCCAAAGCCTAGAAGCTGCAAAATAACTTGTTGTTTGTAATTCATATTTTTGTATAATTTCACTTAAGAGTTTTTCTTCGGCTTCTTTTGTAATTTTTTTCCCTTGATTTTTTAGCGTATTTTTTTCTATTTGTAACAAAACTTTAGCTGCTTGTTCTCCACCCATAACTGCAATTTTAGCAGTTGGCCAACTAACTATTAATCTTGGATCATATGCTTTACCACACATTGCATAGTTACCAGCCCCATATGAATTTCCAATTATAATAGTAAATTTAGGAACAACTGAGTTACTCATAGTATTTACCATCTTAGCACCGTCTTTAATAATTCCTGCATGCTCAGATCTTGACCCAACCATGAAACCTGTAACATCCTGTAAAAATACAAGTGGTATTTTTTTCTGATTACAATTTGCAATAAATCTTGCAGATTTAATTGCTGAATCTGAATATATAACACCTCCTAGCTGAATTTCTCCTTTTTTTGTTTTAATACTTTTACGTTGATTAGCAACTATACCAACAGCCCATCCTTCAATTCTAGCATATGCGCATATAATTGATTTGCCATATTCTTTCTTATATTCTTCAAATTCAGAATTATCTACTAAACATTTGATAATTTCTTTCATATCATATGGAACATTCCTTTCTTTTGGTAAAATTCCATATATATTTTTTATATCAATTTTTGGTTCTCTAATTTTTTTTCGATTAAAACCTGCTTTTGATTCTTCAGTTGTTTTATCAATAATATTTTGAATTATTTTTAATGCATCTTCATCATTTTTTGCTTTGTAATCAGTTACTCCAGAAATTTCACAATGTGTTGTAGCGCCTCCTAAATTCTCATTATCAATTTCTTCACCAATTGCAGCTTTAACTAAATAACTTCCAGCTAGAAAAATTGAACCTGTTTTATTTACTATAATAGCTTCATCACTCATAATTGGTAAATATGCACCACCAGCAACACAAGAACCCATAATTGCTGCAATTTGTAAAATACCCATTGAACTCATTTTAGCATTGTTTCTAAAAACACGACCAAAATGATCTTTATCAGCAAATATTTCATCTTGCATAGGTAAGAAAACACCTGCACTATCAACTAAATAAATAATTGGAAGGCGATTTTCCATTGCAATTTCTTGAAGTCTGAGATTTTTTTTCGCAGTAATTGGCATCCAGGCTCCAGCTTTTACAGTTGCATCATTTGCAACTACAATACACATTCTATTTTTTATGTATGTTATACCTGCTATAACACCACCAGCAGGACATCCACCGTAATCTGAGTACATTTCGTATCCAGCAAACAATCCTATTTCAAAAAAAATAGCATCAGTATCTTTTAAAAAATCAATACGTTCTCTTGCTGTTAGTTTTCCTTTATCATGTTGTTTTTTAATTTTCTCTTTTCCACCTCCTTTTAGAATAATAGCTTTTTTTCTTTTAAGATCGGATATTTTCAATCTCATAAAATCATCATTTTTATTAAAATCTAAATTCACATCAATTATTTTTTTCAAAAATAAGCAAATGATTTTATATGTCTTATTCTAGCAGATATTTAGTGCTTTGAGGCCCAAGATTAAATATTAAATCTAAAATAGATAAATCAGGAATAAAGTTAAATTTATGAATAAATACTTGGTTGTATGGTTTTATATTATTGTTTAAAAAAGAATGATTTCTTAAGTCAAAAATATCCTCATCATTATTATAGTCTGTTGTGTATTTAACTATCGGATTTATATCTAATATTTCAAAAATTTTATTTTGCAAAGAAATATTTAAATCAACTAAATATTTTTCGTGTTTTTGTAAGATTTTAAAAATTTCATTTTCATAAAATAAAAAATAAGGAGATGAACCATATGATGATTTAATTGAATGCCAATGGTTTTTTACCCAATTTTGTTTGTAGCAGATTTTTATATTTTTAATTTTAGTGTGTTTAGTTTTATTTACTGGAACAGTTAATCTAAGTTTTCCATTTGCAGAGGAAATATGGCATCTATTTCTAATTGTTTGTTTAATATAATGTTCTTGAACCTCTATACAAATATTATTGTGTTTACTTAAAAACCTATAATATTCAATTGGGCCGAAATAAACTGATGGAAGTAAAACTTTATTTAACACTTGTAAACAATCTATTCCATCTTACTTTTTGAAATCCTTTAGCATTTTTATCCCAACTCATCCAAACAAATAAAGCCTTACCTACAATATGATTTTCAGGTACAAATCCCCACATTCTGGAATCGGCTGAATTATGTCTATTATCACCCATCATCCAATAATAGTTCATTTTGAATTTATATTTATCTGTTAGTAAATTATTAATATATATAGAATCTCCTTTAACTTTTAAAGAATTTTCCTCATATCTTTCAATAATAGTTTTGTAAATTGTTATGTTATTTGAGTTTAGTTCAATATATTTTCCTTTTTTAGGAATTACTATAGGTCCAAAATTATCACTATTCCATTTATATCTTCTGTCTTGAGGGAACATAATTCTATGATCATTCTCATTTTCAGAAATTAATTTTGTTATTTTTTTGATGTTCTTAATTTTACTAATTTCATTTAGGCTAACGTCTGTTAAATTTAATATCCAATCTTTTCCGTATCTCCTAACTTCTGTTATATCATATTTTTCATATAATATTTTTTGATTTAATGATGTATTTCGTTTCATTTCAACTCTATAACTCCATTGTTTTTTCATTCCAAAAACAGAATCTTGAGGTTTATTATTTACAAATAAAAATGAGTTGTTTATTTCAATAGTATCTCCAGGAATACCTACGCATCTTTTTACATAATTTTCTTTTTTATCAATTGGTCTTCCTAGTTCTTCTGCTGGCCAATTAAAAACTACGCAGTCATTTCTTTTTACATCACCAAAACCTTTCATTCTATGATAAGGAATTTTTAAAGATTCTGAATAAGATTTAGAACCAAAAATTGGAATTGTATGGTGAACTAAAGGGACTGCAAGGGGTGTCATAGGTACTCTGGGACCATATGCGACTTTGCTAACAAAAAGAAAATCTCCTACTAGCATTGATTTTTCCATTGATGGAGTAGGTATAGTATATGCTTCAATTAAAAATGTTCTTAATAGTGTGGCTGCTATAACAGCAAATAAAATTGCATCAATCCAACTTTTAAATTCACTTTTATGCTTTTTCTTTTTTTCTTTCTTTTTCCAAAACTGCCAGCTAATAGTTTCCCAAAATAATATATCCGCCACAATTATTGGAACAAAATAGAGCCACTCACCGTTAATTAAATAAACAAATAATGACCATAAGATAGTAAAACAAATAAATAGCAGTAATTTAAGTTTTTTAACAAATATTTTCTCAATTTTTTTTTGCATTTATAAATATTTTAATTTTAAATTTTTAATACGTCTTTCATTGTAAAAAAACCTGTTTTTCCACGTATCCATTCTGCCGCTAAAATAGCTCCTAACGCGAATCCATCTCTGCTTTTAGATTTGTGAGAAATTATTATTTCGTCAATTTCAGATTCATATTTAACATTATGAATGCCAACAATTTTTTTCACTCTTACAGAATCTATATTAATATTTTGATTGTAAAATTTTTCAATATCTTTTTTTAGCACTAAAGCTGTTCCACTGGGTGAATCTATTTTTTCAGTGTGATGTACTTCACTAACTTCACAATTATAGTTGTGTGCCTTCATAATTTTAGCAATTTTTTTATTTATTTCAAAAAAAATATTCATACCTAAACTAAAATTTGCTGAATATAAAAAAGCTCCTTTTTTTTCTAAACATAGATTTTTTACTTTATCAAAATTTGTTAGCCAGTTTGTTGTTCCAGAAACAATAGGAATATTATTTTTCAATGTGTAAAGAATATTATCCAATGCAGTACTAGGTGTACTAAAATCTATAACAACATCACATTTTGTAATATCTAAATTAATTAATGGATTTTTACTGTTTGAAATATTTACAATACTATGACCTCTTAGTTGAGCTAGAGTTTTTATTTTTTTTCCCATTTTTCCGAATCCAGATATAATAATTTTCATAATTCTATAAATTTATGTTCATGTCGATTATTGAGTAGTTGTAGTTATTCATATTTCTTGGAATCAAATTAATGGAAATATTCTCGCTTATATCATAGTTAATTAAATGAGCGTTAACAGAGGCGTCTAATATATTTAAAATATACATAAGTAAAAACAATAGTGAAGACACTTCGGTATTTCTTCTATAAAAGCTTGTTAATGTTTGTAAGTCATTATTAGAATAAACATTGATAAATTGGTCGTTATTTTCTCCATTTAATCTATTAATAAATGTGTTTTTGTATAAATTATATTTTTCAAAGTTATCTACAATATAATATCCAGAAGTAATTAAACCAGCATATATTATTGGAATTTTCCAGTACTTTTTTGTATATGCTTGACCAAGACCAGGTACTATTGTAGAGTATAGTGCTGCTTTTGAAGGTTTTTTTTCAATTTTTTGACTATTTGCAACTAAACTAAAGAGAATTAAAAAAACTATTAAAAATTTTTTTTTAGTTATGTTGTTTTTGTATAAGTTTAAATATTCTTTCAAGTTCATTTTGGTTCTCGTATGAAATAGTAAGTTTTCCACTTCCTTTTTTATTATGCGATATATCAATATCAGTATTTAAATGAATTGATAAATCATAAATCATTTTTTTTTGATTAAATGGTATTGAAATGGATTTTCTTTCTCTAGAAATTCTTTTATATTTTTTTTCTTTAAATGCTTTAGATAGTTCTTCAACTTCACGAACAGAGTAACCATTTGCAATAATGTCATAATAAAGATTAGTTTGACTTTCTTTATTTTCTATATTTATAAGTGATCTTGCATGACCAGTTGTTATCTTTCTGTCTTTTAGTCCCTTTTGAATAACGAGAGGTAATTTTAGTAATCTAAGGAAATTAGTAATTGTTGATCTTTTTTTTCCAACTCTTAGGCTGCAAGCTTCTTGAGTTAGATTACATTCATTAATAAGTCTTTGGTAGCTTAATGAAATTTCAATTGCATTAAGATTTTGTCTTTGAATATTTTCAACTAAGGCCATTTCAAGCATTTGTTGATCATTAGCAACTCTAATAAAAGCTGGAATTTTTAAAATATTTGCAAGTTTAGATGCTCTATATCTTCGTTCACCAGATATTAATTGATACTTATTTCTCTCTATTCTTCTTACAGTAATTGGTTGTATAACTCCAAGTTCTTTAATGGATAAAGAAAGTTCATTTAGTTTTTCCTGATCAAATTGCTGTCTTGGTTGAAAAGGATTTAATTCTATTTCAGAAATTAATAAACTGCCAATTTGACTAATTTCTAAGGAATTATCTTTATGTATTGCAGGCTTATTTTCTTGGCTTAAATTAGTGCCAAGAATTGCTGACAGTCCCTTTCCTAATATTTTATTTTCTTTTTTTGACATTATTTTTTTAGAGCATCTTTTTCTAATAATTCATTAGCTAAATTTAGATAGTTTATAGCACCTTTACTTGTTGCATCATGACTTATAATTGTTTCTCCAAATGAGGGCGACTCTCCTAATCTGACATTTCTATGTATAATTGTATTAAATACCAGATTTTGAAAATGTTTTTTTACCTCTTCTACAACTTGATTTGATAATCTTAATCTTGTATCGTACATAGTTAATAACAATCCATCAATTTTAAGTTCTATGTTTAATCTTTGTTGTACAACTTTAATTGTATTTAATAATTTTGCTAAACCTTCTAGAGCAAAATATTCACATTGTATCGGTATTATAACCGTGTCTGAGGCTGCAAGAGCATTAAGTGTTAATAATCCTAAAGATGGAGCACAATCAATTATTATATAATCATAATTATCTTTTAATTTTTTGAGAGCATTTTTCATTTGAAACTCTCTGTCTTTAATTTGAATAAGTTCAATTTCGGCTCCAACTAAATCAATAGTTGCAGGTAAAATATCTAAATTAGGTGAATTTGTTTTTAGAATAGTGTCTTTGGCTAAAACATTAGAAATCATTACTTCATACGTTCCCTTTTTAATATTTTTTGGATTGAATCCTAGTCCAGATGTTGAATTTGCTTGCGGGTCAGCATCTACTATTAAAGTTTTCTTTTCCAAAACACCTAAACATCCAGCTAAATTAATAGCTGTAGTTGTTTTTCCAACTCCTCCTTTTTGATTAGCAATAGCAATAATCTTACTCATACCTTAATTTAATAATGTAAAAATAATATGCTATAAATATATTTTTGAGAATTAGCAGATTAAATTATTAACACAAATATATATTGTTAAAAAATTAATAGAAAATATTATTCTTTTCCTAAGTCTTCAAAGTTAACTTCTGAAAAATCTGTTTTAGATTCTTGATCGTCTAAATCTTTTTTTTCTTGTGATTTTTTTGATTCAGATATTATTTCTTCACCTTTTTCTTTAATTATAAAATCACTAACATTTTTCAAATTTTCTTGAAATTGCCCAAAATCTTCTTTATAGAGATATATTTTATGTTTTTTGTAAAATGGTGTACCATCTTCTGTAAAATCTCTCTTACTTTCTGTAATTGTCATGTAATAATCACCTGCTTTTGTTGATCTTACATCAAAAAAATAGGTTCTTCTACCTGCTCTTAATGACTTTGAGTAAATTTCCTCAATATTTTTTTTTCCTTCCATTAGTAGTAAATTTATCCTCAAATATAAAAAATATTAAATATTTTCCAAATTACTTGATTGCTTATTAAATACTTCCTTATAATAACCTGATTTACCTATAAGTGTTTTGTGAGACCCTCTTTGTATAATTTCTCCTTCTTTTAATACAATTATATTATCTAATTTTTCTAAACTACTTATTTTATGACTAACTATAATGCTAGTTTTGCTTTTCATTTTTTTATTTAAATTTATTAGAATATTTTTTGATTTTTGTTTGTCAATAGCAGACAGGCAATCATCAAAAATATACATTGATGGATCTTTGTAAAAAACTCTTGCAATTGATAGTCTTTGCTTTTGACCACCAGAAAGCTGAACTCCTCTCTCTCCAACTATAGTGTTAAATCCATCTTTAAAAGAATAAATTTCATCTAAAATTTCAGCATATTTGGCAGCCGCAACCATTTTATCATAATTGTAATTATCATTAGAAAAGATAATATTATCTTTGATTGTTCCGGAAAATAAATATCCATCTTGAGGAACATATCCTATGTGAGATCTTAAAGCAGACAAGTTAATTTCTTTAATATTTTTGTTGTTTATGTAAATTTTTCCGGAAGTTGTATCATAGAGTCTGGTAATTAAATCAAGCAGTGTAGTTTTTCCAGATCCTGTTTTTCCAAAAATTCCTAATGTTTTTCCTTCATAAACTTCAAGATCAATATTTTTTAAGGCTTTTATGTTTGTCTCATTATATATTAAAGAGACATCTTCAAATTTTATACTTCCATTAATGAATGTATTTTTGTTGTTATTTTGATATATCTTAGGTTTAATTTTTAAAAATTTATTTATTCTTTCTTGTGAAGCGGATGCTCGTTGTATTAATGATGTGATCCATCCTATTGATGCAATTGGCCATGCTAACATATTTATGTAAATAATAAATTCAGCAATATTGCCTGTGGATATATTATTTTTAAATGATTCTAATCCCCCAACATATATCGTTATTAATGTGCTTGATCCAATTAGAACAATTATAAGAGGGAAAAAAAATGCCTCAATTTTTATAAGATCAATTTGTTTTCTAGTATAATTTTGGCATTGATTAACAAAATTTTTTAAAATATTTTTTTGTTGATTAAAAGATTTAATAATTTCAATTCCAGAATAACTTTCTTGAGTTGTAGCTGTAATTTTTGATAATTGTTTTTGTGCTTTTTCACTTTTAGTATTTATCTTATTACTTACATAATAAATACTTATTGCTAATAATGGAAATGGAATGAGTGTAAACAAAGTTAGTTTCGTATTAATATCTAACATTCTATTAATTACAAGAAAAAACAGTGTTGTTATGTTAATAGTATACATTAGTCCAGGGCCAACAGCCATTCTAACTTTACTAACATCTTCAGAAATTCTATTCATTAAATCACCCGTTTTATTTTTTTTATAAAATTCAAGATTTAATTGTTGATATTTTTGATAAATTTCATTTTTGAGATCAAATTCAATATTTCTACTTACTACTATGATAGTTTGTCTCATAAAATACATAAATATTCCTTTTAAAACTGAAAACAATAAGATAAGACTAGTGAATTTTAAAATTATTTTATTAGTTGAACTATTAAAATTTGTATCTAAATTACTGTGGTTGATGTTTTTTGTGCTTTCTAATATAGTGTCAAAGGCCTTTCTTACAAATTCTGCTGGATACAAAGCAAAAATATTTGAAACTAAAACAAAAAAAACACCAACCAATAATTTTTGTTTGTGTTTAAATAAAAATTTATATAAGTATTTAAGATGTTGCATTAATTGCAAGTACAGTTTGAATTGATCTCGCAAAAATAATTAAATTTGCGATCCATTTAAAATTTATAGTAGTTTTCAAATTTATGATTGAACTAAATACTAAAGAAAAAAGTAAAAACTTTGTGATTGATAAAATGTCTAGTATGGGTCATGAACAAGTTTTACACTGTTTCGATAAAAAAACAGGTCTAAAAGCAATTATTGCTATTCATGATACTACCTTAGGACCTGCACTTGGAGGTACTAGAATGTGGAATTATGAAAATGAGGACCATGCTCTTCTTGATGTTTTAAGATTATCTAGAGGAATGTCTTTAAAAGCTTCTATATCTGGGTTAAATTTAGGTGGTGGAAAAGCTGTTATTATTGGTGATTCTATCAAAAACAAAACTCCTGAATTAATGAAAAAGTTTGGTCAATTTGTTGATAGTTTGGGAGGTAAATACATTACTGCTGAAGATGTGGGAATGAGTACAAAAGATATGGAATACGTAAGAAGTACAACGAAATATGTTACTGGTATTCCAGTTAGTATGGGTGGAAGTGGTGATCCATCACCTGTTACTGCTTATGGTGTTTATATGGCTATTAAGGCCTCTGCAAAATATAAATGGGGATCATCTGATTTGATTGGAAAATCTATCCTTGTCCAAGGAATTGGACATGTTGGAATGCACTTGGTTAAATATTTAAAACAAGAAAATGCTGATATTATAATTAATGATATAAATAATGAAAAAGTTAATAAAATATCTAAAGAATATAAAGTAAAAATTTTTTCAGATCAAAATTTTTATGATCTTAATGTTGATATATATGCTCCATGTGCTTTAGGATCTACTTTGAATCCATTTACAATAAATAGACTCAAGTGTTGTATTGTGGCAGGTGCCGCTAATAATCAGCTTGAGGATGAACTTAGAGATTCAGAACTGTTAATGAAAAAAGGAATTTTATATGCCCCAGATTTTTTAATTAACGCCGGAGGATTAATTAATGTCTATTCAGAGTTAAATGGATATGATCGAGATGCCGCATTAAATCAAACTTCTGATATATATAATACAACTTTAAATATTTTTAAAACATCTGAAATAGAAAAAGTTAGTACACACGTTACAGCCTTAAAGATTGCTCAACAGAGAATAAATAAAAATAAAAAATAGAAATGCTTACTAGAAGGCATATTAGATTAAAAGTTATGCAATCTCTTTATTCTTATTTTTCAAATGCTAATGATATAAACGATATTTCCAAATTTGAAACAAAGATGATAAGTCATTTTAAAGATATAAGAAGATTATATGTTTTATTATTTACATTACTTATTGAAATCATTAACTATACTGACAAGTTTTTAGATGAAAGTAAAAATAAGTTTTTACCCAAAGAATCTGATTTAAATCCAAATAAAAGATTTGTCATTAATCAGTTTTCTAAAGATATTTTAAAAAATAAATTATTATTAAAAGAGACAAATAAATTGATTTATATACTAAAAAATAACGACTATGATTTGATTAATAAATTATTTAAAGAACTATTTACTTCAAAAATTTATAAATCATACTTAGAAGATGAAAATAATGATATTTCTGTTGACAAAGATTTTATTATTAAAGTATTTAATAATCATATATTAAATAATGAACTATTACATCATATTCTTGAGGAAGAAAGTATATATTGGCAAGATGATTTGCCTTTTGTTGCTACTATTTTTAATAGTCAAATTAAAAATAGTAATAAAATTTTTGTACCATTAGTTTTTAAAGATATTTCTGATAAACATTTTGCTGTTAAATTGTTTAGGAATAGCATTAAAGCTAATAAAGAATATGAAGAAATAATTAAAAATTTTGCAAAAAATTGGGACCTAGATAGAATTGCTTTTATTGATAAAATATTGTTAAAAATGGCATTTTCTGAAATTTTTGAAATGAATGATTTGCCAGTAAAGGTTTCTATGAATGAATATATAGAAATCTCTAAGTATTATAGTACAAAAAAAAGTAAAATGTTTGTAAATGGCATTTTGGATAATGTTGTCAAGCATTATATTGATCAAGATCTTTTAAATAAAACAGAATGTTTGTAAGAAAATTTATTTTTTTATTTTTATTAGCACTAACAAGTTCATGCAAACATGACAAAAAAATTGATTCAGATTTAATAGATAACCCTCTAACTATTGATGGTTTTTCTACAAGTATAAAAACTCCAAAAATAACTATTAATTCTCCTGTATTTGATTTTGGAGAAGTAATCGAAGGTCAAAAATTAGAACATTCATTTCTTATAAAAAATACTGGAAACGCAAATTTAGTTATTAGTTCAGCCAAATCAAGTTGCGGTTGTACCGTTCCAAAATTCCCTAAAGAACCTATTTTACCAAATCAGCAAGCTGAGGTTTTAGTTATGTTTAATACTAATGGAAAGTTTGGTAAACAAAATAAAACTGTTACTCTTTTAACAAATACAGTTCCAAGAGCTAAAGTTTTAACAATTAAAGGATATGTAAACAAACAAAAAACAAAAAACAAATGATTTTATTACAAAACACAACAGATTCAACACTTCCAACTTTAATAATGTTTGGTTTATTTTTTATTGTGATGTATTTTTTTATGATACGTCCTCAAATAAAAAAACAAAAAAAAGAGCGTGAATACAGAATGTCATTAAAAAAGGGGGATGAAATTGTTACTATAGGTGGTATTCATGCTAAGATTTTATCTGTTAAAGAAGATGTTTTTATTATTGAAACTCACGCAGGTACAACTCTAAAAATTCAGAGAGAAGCTGTTTCATTGTCGATAAAAAAATAATTATTTTTTGCTATTAATATTGAAGATTTTAATTTCACACGAAATTGCATAATGGTCAGAAAAAACATTTTTTTGTTTTTGATAATTACAACTTTCAAAATTACTATCATACATGATATAATCAATTCTTAGCATTGGTATTTTAACGTACGAACTTCCAATTCCAGATCCAGAAATAGTGAAGCTGTCTATCAGATTACTTTTAATTTTATTATAAGTATAAGAGATAGGAGTATCGTTAAAATCTCCACAAACAATTATTGGATATGGAGATTTCTTCATATTTTTTTCAATTATTTTTACTTGTAAAGCTCTTTCTTTATAACTTTTTTTCATTTTATTAATAATTGCAAATACACCTTTTTTAATTGGAACTTTACTTGATCTATTAATAAAAAGATAATCTTCATTGTCAAACCAGTTAGAAGCTAAGTGAATATTATAAAACCTAATAGTATCCTCTCTAATAACAATATCTGCAAATATGCATTGATTTTCAATTTTACTATCTCTAACTTTTATAATATTTTCATGATTTATTATATTATAGTTGCTTAAAATTGCTAGATGACCATTTTTACTGCCATAATTATATATTTTATGTTTATAATTAAGTTTATTTTTTCCATTATTAATATCAATAAATTCTTGTAGGCAAACTATATCTGCTTTTTCATTATTCAAATAATTATAAATAGTATCAGATTTAATATTTGACAGCCAGTTATAGTTGTTAAATAATCTAACATTATAAGAAAGTACTTTTACATTTTTTTCAACATTTTCATCAACTGATTTGGTTCCAATAAATCTATCAATATATTGAATTCCAATTAATAATATAATAAGATTAGCCCATAGTTGTTTTTTCATTTGAGCACACCAATAAACAAGAAATATAAAGTTAACTATAAATAAAATTGGAAATAAAAGCCCTAAAAATGAAATAGGCCAAAAATAAACTGGACTTAAAAATTGAGCTGCATATGAAACAAGTAGCCCTACAAGAAATATTGAGTTGATTAAAAAAATAAATTTATTTACAATATCTAATACTTTCATTTATTTTTTACTTGATTTAAATAGAGTTTCTTTTTCTTTATTACTTAAACTTTTATAGCCTGATTTTGATATTTTTTCTAGAATAATATCTATTTCTTTATTTTTTCTGCTTTTTCTTTGATTGTAAATATAGTCACTATTTTTTTCATTAAATTTAGAATTATTTTTAAAAATACTTTTAAAAATTTTACTTGTATTTATTTGCTTGATATATATAAAACTAAATATACCGCCACCAAGATGAGCGAGATATCCACCTGTGTTGCCACTTGATAAACTTATAACATAAAATATTGTTAAGAAAATCGTAATATTTTTTAATGTAATTGTTTGAAAAAAAGGTATTTTAATTTTGTGATTAGGTTTGTAAATAGAAATTGCCATCATAATTGCAAAAATAGAAGCTGATGCTCCAAGAGCTAATGTATTTTGAATATTTTTCTGTAATACGGGGAGGTAATTATAGCCTAAAATAAAAAACAAACCACCTGAAATTCCACCTAAAATATAAATATAAATTAATTGTTTGTCATTTAACCATTTTAAAAATATATTTCCAATAAAATATAACCAAAGCATATTAAAAGTCAAATGAACAAAATTAGAATGAACAAACATGAAAGAAAAAATTGACCAAGGTTGATCTTTTATCAACTCTATTTCAGCAGGTAGATAAAGCTTATTAAAAAAAACAATTGTGTTTATTTCAAATAAAAATAATATAGATGTGCTAATTTTAATTAGTACAAAAAAAATAATATTCAAATAAATAATCTTATTTAAGCTAGAAGTAACTTTAAATTCATTATTTAGTTTATTAAATAATATTTTCATTTATTAATAAAAATTGCTATTGTTTTTTCTCCAGTACTGAATAATGATGTAACCTGCAATTGCGCCTCCCAAGTGTGCCCAATGAGCGATATTACTTTCTACAGATAATGCATTTATTAACTCAAGACATGCGTATCCTAAAACAAAATATTTTGCTTTAATTGGAATAGGAGGAAATAATAAAAATAACTGTGTGTTAGGAAAAAGTGTTCCAAATCCTGCTAACAATCCAAAAACAGCTCCAGATGCTCCAATTGTTGGGCTAGAAGGTTCTACTAACAATTGTATTAAGCCCGCGCATATTGCAGTTAACAAATAAAAATTTAAAAACCTTTTACTTCCCCATGTGTTTTCTAAAACCCTACCAAACATGTAAAGAGCAAACATATTAAAGAAAAGATGTGATATGCTTCCATGTAAAAAACTATATGTAATAATTTGATATAAATTAAAATTTTCAGATAATACTGGCCATAAATAAAAATTATAAAATGGAAATATTGTAGTTTGTGCGAAAAAAATTAAGCAATTTATAATAAGTAAATTTTTTACAACTGGTGGAAGTCCTGAGAATGATGATCTGTACATTTAAAAATTATTTTCTATTTCAGAATTAGTAATTTTTTTAATTATTTTTTCGCCTCGAGGACAAGTGTAATAATTTTCGCACGCTAATAGCTGCGTAATTAAATTTTTCATTTCTAAAGTACTTAAAGGCCTTGATGATTTAATTGACAACTTATTTGATAATGAAATTGCTATTTCTGAATTTATTTTTGTGTTTTCTTTTTCTTTTTGTTTATATAATTCAATGATATCTTCTACAGTAGATTTAATATCACTTTCTATTAAATTATTTGGTATTGCATGAAATAAAACGTTGTTTATATCATTAATTTTAAGATGAAAACCAATGTTAACTAGTTTTTTTTGAATACTTTCAATAATTTTCACATCATCAATATTAAACTCAATAATCTTTTCAAACATCAATTTTTGAGAAGGTATAGGTCCTTTTTTCATATCTAGAATTCTTTCATATAGTATTCTTTTATGAGCTCTTCTTTGATGTATTACATTTAATTCATCATTCATTAAATAAATTATAAATTTATTAACTAGCTGAATAGGTTGTAAATTACTTTCATTTGAATTTTTTTCGATTATTTTTCTTTGAGTGTTTTCTTTTGTAAACAATTCGTTATCGAAGGGATTATAGTTTGTATCAATTTTAATTTTTGGTTCTGAAAATCTTAAATTTTTGCTGCTATTATAATTATTTTGAAAAGCAATTTCTTGTGCAAAATCAATTGAAGGAGCGATATTATATTCACCTAATGATTTTCTTGTTGTAGCTCTCAATATTGCATAAATTTCTTTTTCATTTTCAAACTTAATTTCAGTTTTTGTTGGATGAATATTAATATCGATTAAGTCTGATTTAATTTTTAAGTTAATAAAATAGCTAGGGAAGTACTTATCTCCAATAAGTTCAGAGAATCCTTTTTGAATTGCATGATTTAAATAATTATTTTTTATAAATCTTCCATTTACAAAAAAATATTGTTCGCCTCTAGTACGTTTTGCTGCTTCAGGCTTTCCAATAAAACCACTTATGCTAACTAAGGATGTTTTCTCACTAATAGGTACAAGAAGTTCATTTTTCTTACTTCCTATTATATTAATGATTCTTTTTCTAAAATTGGATTTTTTAAGAAATAATATTCTTTTATCATCGCTGTAAAAATGCATTTCGACATCAGGATTTGCTAGTGCAATTCTAATAAAAGAGTTTGTAATATGTCGTAATTCTACATTATTACTTTTTAAAAATTTACGTCTAGCTGGAACATTGTAAAATAAATTTTTAACATTAATAGTAGTTCCATTTTTACTAACATGTTCAAATTCATCAGCTACTTTACCATCATTTAAAATAATTTTAATTCCAATGCTATCTTTAATTCTTTTAGAAATAACTTCCATCATACTAATAGAGGCTATAGATGCCAAAGCTTCCCCTCTAAAGCCCATAGTATTGATTTTAAATAAATCATTAATTCTTTTAATCTTTGATGTGAAATGTCTTTTATGGCAGTTTCTCGAATCATTTATACTCATGCCACTTCCATTATCTACAACTTTTATAAGTAATTTTCCGGCATCTTTTATAAATAATTCTATTTTATCAGCTCCCGCATCGATTGAGTTCTCTATTAATTCTTTAACTGCAGAGGATGGTCTTTGAATGACCTCGCCAGCAGCAATTTGGTTTGCTATTTGTTTAGGTAATACTTGAATTAAGTCCAAAAAAAGTCAATTATTTTATTAATAAATAGTATGCAAGCAAATATAAAATAATTATTAGTATAATTATTCTTGTATTTCTATTCAAATTTCTATTATAACTTTTTTTTGAACTAAAATTAATTTCTCTTTTTATGTTATTTTCATTTCTTTTTTTGAAGTTGAATGTATATCTAGGAGTATAATTAAATTTTTTTGGATGTTTAGTTTTAAAAAAGGAAGGTAATTTTGGTGGTTCCATATTCAAAAATACTTTTTTTATGGTTAATAAATAATTTCTTTTGTAAAAGATTTAATACGTTTTTATGTGTAACATTTTTTAATTTTACAATATGAAGAAATTCATTATAACACTGGTTTTTTTTATTTTCTGTAAACAAATTATATCTCAGGAAAAAGCAATTTTTTTAAATTCTGAAACTATTTGGGCTGATAGTCTATTATCAATAATGACTCAAGAAGAAAAAATTGCACAATTAATTATGGTTGCAGCTTACTCAAATAAGGATAAAGATCATAAAGAAGAGATAACTAAACTTATAGAAGAATATAAGATTGGTGGTTTAATGTTTTTACAAGGTACACCATACAAACAAGCAAAACTCACAAATTTTTTTCAATCTCGATCAAATATTCCTTTAATTGTAGCTATTGATGCTGAATGGGGTGTTTCTATGCGCTTAGATTCGTCTTTAAGATTTCCGTGGCAAATGACTCTTGGAGCAATTGAAAACAATAATTTGATTTATGAGATGGGAGCTGAAATTGCCAAGCAATGTAAACTATTAGGTGTCCACATAAATTTTGCTCCAGTAGTTGATATTAATTCAAACCCAGATAATCCAATAATTAACAATAGATCCTTTGGAGAAAACCCTCAAGCGGTTGCAAAAAAGTCAATAGCATATATGCAAGGTATGCAAGACAATAATATATTAGCATGTGCAAAACATTTTCCTGGTCATGGTGATACAGATTCAGATTCTCATAAAACTTTACCTCGCCTAAATCATTCTTTAGATCGACTACATGAAATAGATTTAGTTCCATTCAAAAAATTAATAAATAATGGTTTAGGTTCGGTTATGGTTGCTCATTTAAATATTCCTGTTCTAGATAGTTCAAAAAATATTTCATCATCACTTTCGTATAATGTTGTAACTAAGCTTTTAAAAAATGATCTTAATTTTAAGGGATTAGCTATAACAGATGCTTTAAATATGAAGGGAGTTACTAATTATTATAAACCTGGTGATGTTGATGTTAAAGCTTTGCTAGCAGGTAATGATATTTTATTATTTTCTGAGGAGGTTCCTAAAGCAATTGATGAAATTAAAAAAGCCATTAAATCAAATCAAATAAGTGAGAAAGAAATTGATCAACGATGTCGTAAAGTATTATTGGCTAAGAAATGGTTAAACTTAGACGAATACAAGCCAGTTGATTTAAATCTTATTAAACAAAATAAAATTACTTTGTCATCTAGAAGTTTGAATAAAAAACTTGTTGAAAATTCAATTACACTGTTACAGAATTACAACGAAATTATTCCAATTAAAAGATTAGATACCTTAAAAATTGCTTCTTTATCTATTGGAGAATCATCTGATGAGTTTAAAAATATGCTTTCAAATTATGCTGTAATTGATCATTTTCATATCAGCGAGAATATAACATTTTCAGAGCAACTAAGTTTACTAAATAAGCTTGCTAAATATAATTTAGTTATAACATCAATTCATAAATCAAATGCGAATGCTTGGAAATCATACAAAATTAACTCGTCAACAGACATTTTACTTCAATCTATTGCGCTGCAAAGCAAAATGATTCTTTGTATATTTGCTAACCCCTACAGTTTGAATTCTTTACTTTTTACAAACAACTTTGACGCTTTGATTTTTGGTTATCAAAATAGTAATTTATCTCAAAAATCATTAGCAAAAGCTGTGTTTGGTGGTATTGAAATTAAAGGAAATATTCCTGTCACAACAAATCATTTCAATATTAATAGTGGAATTAAAACAGAAGCTACAAGACTAAACTATGTTTCTATTGATGAGGTAAATCCAAATAATAGAATTGAGTTTTTAATAGATAGCATTGTTGACAATGCAATTAAAAATAAGGCCATGCCAGGCTGTCAAATACTAATTGCTAAGGAAAAAAAAATATTTTTTAACAAATCATATGGGTATCATACATACAAAAAAAATAATATAACAAAAAAGTCTGATCTTTACGATATAGCATCAATCACAAAAATTGCTGCCACTGTTCCGTTATTAATGAAAATGGTTGATGAAAAAAAATTAAAACTTTCACATAAAATTTCTAAACATCTTCCACTTAACAATACTAATAAAAAAAATATCACTTTTAAAGAGGTTTTATCACATCAATCTGGTTTACAATCATGGATACCGTTTTATAAAAACACTTTAATCATAGATTCTCTAAGTGGACTTTCAGCGCTTAATGATACTTTGTATAATTCTTATAAGACTAAAAAATATCCATATGAAGTTGCTGATAGTCTTTTCTTACATTATTCTTACCTAGATACAATGTATAATATAATATATACTTCTGAATTAGGTGAAAGAGAGGCTTATAATTATTCAGACTTAGGATATTACATGTTCAAAAAAATAATTGAAAACTCATATCAAGATACATTAAATAATTTATTAGATATTTATTTTTATAAAAAACTAGGTATGAATTCTTTAGGATATTTACCAAAAAGAAAATTTAAATTAAATAATATTGTCCCTAGTGAGGTTGATATAGAATTTAGAAGTCAAAAAATTCATGGATATGTACACGACATGGGAGCTGCTATGCAAGGTGGAGTTGGAGGACATGCTGGTTTATTTTCAAATGCTAATGATTTAGCTAAGATTATGCAAATGTTTTTAGAAGAAGGAAAATATGGTGGAGAACGTTATTTATCAAAAAAAGTTGTAAGGGAGTTTGTTGCATGTCAATTTTGCGATAAATTAAATAGGAGAGGTGCTGGATTTGATAAGCCAGTACTTGAAAATCAAGAAGGTGGTCCAACATGTAATGATTGTGTTTCTTTAAGAAGCTTTGGACACTCAGGTTTTACTGGAACATTGGCTTGGGCAGATCCGGAAACACAAATAATTTATGTATTTTTATCTAATAGAACTTATCCTTACTCAGATAATAAAAAATTATTAGAAATGAATGTTAGAACTGAGATAATGCAAGTAATTTTTGATTCTTTTGATGAAAAATAAAATTAAAATAGGTATTGTATGTTATCCAACATACGGTGGTAGTGGTGTAGTTGCAACTGAGTTAGGTGTAGCATTATCTAAAAAAAAATATGAAGTGCATTTCATTTCATATGATCAGCCATTTCGTTTAGATTTATTTTCTGAAAAAATATATTATCATGAAGTATCTGTGCCGAAATATCCGCTATTTGAATATGCTCCATACGAACTTAATTTAACATCTAAATTAGTTGATGTAGCAATAAATGAAGGATTAGATTTGCTACATGTTCATTATGCAATACCTCATGCATCTGCTGCTGTTAATGCAAAACAAATTTTATTTACTCAGGGTGTAAATATACCTATTGTTACAACTTTACATGGTACAGATATTACCTTATTAGGCAAAGACACTTCTTTTAAACCAGTTATTGAATATGCAATAAATATGTCTGATATTGTTACAGTTGTTTCACAAGACTTAAAAAATGAAACATTAGCTCATTTTAATATAAAAAAAGAAATTAATGTGATTTCAAACTTTATAGATTACAGTCTATATAATCAAAATCAAAACTTAAAATTAAGAAATAGTTTCGCATCAAGAAATGAATCTATAATAACTCATATATCTAATTTTAGAGAGGTTAAGCGTGTTGAAGATGTTATTAAAATATTTTATGAAGTTAGTAAAAGACAAGAAGTTCAATTATTAATGATAGGTGATGGTCCTGATCGATCTAAATGCGAAAATCTTGCTAGAAAATTAGAGATCCATAAAAAGATTAAATTTCTTGGTAAGCTAAAGGTAATTGAGGATTTATTAGCAATTTCAGACATATTCCTTTTACCATCTCAAACAGAGAGCTTCGGTTTAGTTGCCCTAGAAGCTATGGCAAGTAATACAGCAGTTGTATCTTCAAACAGCGGAGGTATACCAGAAGTGAATATTGATGGAATAACAGGTTTTCTGTCTGATGTTGGTGATATTAATAAAATGTCAGACGATATATGTAAATTAATTTCTAACTCAAATCTCTTGAAAACCTTTAAGTTAAATGCCTTAAATCATGCTAAAAAATTTGATTTAAATAATATTTTACCAAAATATGAAGAAGTATATACTAAATTAATAAAAAACTATGATTAAAATTGGTTTAACTGGAGGTATTGGTGTTGGTAAAACATATGTGGCAAAAATATTTGAAAGTTTAGATATTCCAGTTTTTAATGCTGATAAAGAAGCTAAATTTTGCTTAAATAGTGACTTAAAACTTATTAATTCAATTAAAAAAAAATTTGGAAATAACTTGTATAAAAACAATTTACTTCAAACTAAACTTTTAGCAAATATTGTTTTTAATGACAAAAATAAATTAGAGATTCTTAATAATTTGGTTCATCCAACAGTAAAGAAAAATTTTAGTATTTGGACAAAGAAACAAAAATCAAAACTTGTTATAAAGGAAGCTGCAATTCTTTTTGAAAGTAATTCTCATTTAGATTTAGATTTTATTATTTGTGTTAGCGCTCCAAAAAGCTTAAGAATTTCAAGAATTAAAGAAAGAGATAAATTATCTTTGGTGGAAATAGAAAGTAGAATCAAAAATCAAATGTCACAAAAAGAAAAGGAAAGTTTGTCAAACTTTGTTATAAATAATGATGAAAAAAAAATGCTTTTACCACAAATAATCAAAATATATAATATAATTTATTCTTAAAAAAAATATCTAATAATAAGAAAGACAATTAATAAATCTAAAAATAAAAGAAAGCCAAATAAAGTTGGATTGATATCATATAGTTCTTTTATTTTTTTAAATATTTCTTCCATTGTTTATAAAGTAATTAATTATTAATATATTTTTTCTCAATAGTTCCATCATTAAAAAAATAGAATAGAATTTTATTTTTTTTAAATTGAACATCTCTTAATAAAACATCTGTAATTCTGATTATTTTTTTTTCTGTTATATTCTTAGATAAAGTTTCATTTAAACTTGTTGTCATGCTATTACAAGATAAAATCGAATCTAATTGAAAGTAAATTAGAGTATTATTTTTAAAGTAACAACTTAATTTTCCGGCACCATTTATTTCTGGAGAGCCACCAGGTGCATTTATCATACTTAAAGATCCAATTCCTTCAATCCAAATTGGAGATTCATTTATTGTATTCAGAAGACTAGATAAATTTATTTTTTTATGATAATTATTATTAAGTAAAATATATTGAATAGAATCAACTATAAAATTACCAGGATTTGTTACGAACGGACTGATTGGATTTGTCAAATTAATAGTATCACCTATTTCTAATGAAAAGTCATATAGTAATACCTCTCTTCTTTCAAATCCAGGACTTTGGTAAGACATGTATATTTTTTTTTCTTGGATATTTTCTCGAATCCAAAAAGTTTTTGATATATAATGAAATCCATTTAAAATTTTATAGTTGTAATTATTAAAGATAGTATCTCCATCTGTATAGTAAATATCTGTTATGCATCCATTATTACATGAAGTTAAATGCCACTCTGAATGAAGATTAAGCATTTGTTGATAGTTTTGAGAATATCCCAAATTCCAAATGAATATACTAAGTAAAATAACTCTAAACATTTTGTGTATTAAATATATCTTATAAAATTATAATAATTTTTCCAAAACAACTATGTTTTCAACATGATGAGTTTGAGGAAACATATCTACAGGTTGTATAACTTTTGTTTCATAATATTTACTCATTAATTGAATATCACGTGCTTGAGTGGCTGAGTTGCAACTAACGTAAACAATTCTTTCAGGTTTAATTTTTAGTATTTGTTGTATAACTTTCTTGTGCATGCCATCTCTAGGAGGATCTACAATAATAATGCTTGGTCTTCCATTTTTTAAAATAAAATTATCGGTAAATATTTCCTTCATGTCACCAGTATAAAATTTACAATTATTAATTTTATTTTGTTTTACATTTATATTTGCTAATTTAATCCCTTCTTCAACTGAGTCAATACCAATTACCTTTTTTGAATTTTTTGCAACATATTGCGCAATGGTACCTGTTCCAGTATAAAGGTCATAGACAATATCTGTTTTTTTGATTTTAGCTAATGATTTTGTTTGTTTGTAAAGTACTTTAGCCTGCTCACTGTTGGTCTGAAAGAAAGATTTTGCACCAATATTGAAAATTAGACCATCTAATTCCTCTTGAATATAATCTTTGCCATGAAAGCATATTAGCCTTTGATCATAAATGGTGTTATTAGCTTTTTGATTAATAGTGTAAAGAAGCGATGTTATTTCAGGAAAATTTTCTTTGATATGATACATTAATCGATTAATATTATCTATTTGTTTCTCATAAAATTGTACTAAAACCATTAGGTCTTTTTTTGATGATGTTCTAATAAGTAAATTTCTAATTAAACCTTTATGTTCATTAATATCAAAAAATGATAAATTATTTTCTAAGGCAAATTTTTTAATTGAAAGTCTAATTTTATTTGAAGGTGATTTTTGTAAATGACATTTTTTAATATCAACTACTTTGTTATACATTCCTGGAATATGAAAGCCACATGCATTTCTATCTTTTATTTTAATATTTGAGTTAATTTCATTCTTACTTAACCATCTTTTATTAGAAAATGTGAATTCCATCTTGTTTCTGTAGTAGTAAGTTTCTTTACTTGCTAGTATTTTTTTATAACTACTAGTATTTACTTTAGCTATTCTTTGTAAATTATTTAGAACTTCTTTTTCCTTAAATTTTAGTTGTGATATGTAATTCATATTTTGCCACTTACAACCACCACAAACACCAAAATGTTCACATTTAGCATCTTCTCTTATTTCTGAATATTTATGATATTTAATAATACTTGCTTGCCAATATTTTTTTTTTCTTTTGTAAATAGAAATATCACAAATATCTCCAGGAACACCATTGTCAATAATTACAACTCTATCATCTAATTTTGCAATTGATTTTCCTTTATGTGCGGTATCAATTATTTTAATTTTTTCAATTGTAATAGGTTGTTTTCTTTTTTTTCTACTCATGAAACAAAATTAAATTTTTAATTGAATATCCATAATATAAAATTTTAAAATGTATGCTTTATATTTGCAATAAAAAAGATGAAAAAATCTAAATATTATATTGATTTAGAAAGCAAATTTGGTGCTCACAATTACCATCCCTTACCTGTTGTTTTAGCTAGAGGTAATGGTGTCTTTGTATGGGATGTTGAAGGTAATAAGTATTTTGATTTTTTATCTGCATATTCTGCTGTTAATCAAGGTCATTGTCATCCTAAAATAATTAGTGCTTTACATGAACAGGCAAATAAACTAACTTTAACTTCTAGAGCTTTTTACAATAATACATTGGGTGAATACGAAGAATATATAACTAATTTTTTCGGTTACGACAAATTATTACCCATGAATACAGGTGTTGAGGGTGGTGAGACAGCCAACAAATTAGCAAGAAAATGGGGGTACGAAATAAAGAATATTCCTAAAAATAAAGCTAGAATTATTTTTGCTAATGGTAATTTTTGGGGGAGAACTCTAGCAGCTATCTCTTCATCTGATGATCCAATATCATATGAGGGATTTGGTCCTTATATGCCAGGATATGATTTGATCCCATACAACGATTTAGATGCATTGGAAATTGAATTAAAAGATCCAAATGTCGCTGCTTTTATGGTTGAGCCAATTCAAGGAGAAGCAGGAGTTGTAGTTCCTGATGATGGTTATTTGTCAGGAGTAAGAAAGTTATGTAATAAGTATAATGTGTTATTTATTGCTGATGAAGTGCAGACTGGTATCGCTAGAACTGGAAAAATGTTAGCTACTGACTATGAAGATGCGAGGCCTGATATTTTAATTTTAGGAAAAGCCCTTTCAGGTGGAGTATTTCCTGTTTCTGCAGTTTTAGCAGATGATTCAATAATGATGTGTATAAAGCCTGGAGAACATGGATCTACATATGGTGGTAATCCATTAGCGAATAAAGTAGTTATGGCAGCTCTTGAAGTTATAAAAGATGAAAATTTATGTGAGAATGCATATAAATTAGGTAAAATTTTAAGAAATGAGTTGCGTAAAATTCAAACTGATATGATAGCAACTGTTAGAGGAAAAGGATTGCTTAATGCAATTGTTATCAAGCCTAAAAATGGAAAAGAAGCTTGGGATGTCTGTCTTAAACTTAGAGATAATGGACTCTTAGCTAAACCAACTCACGGAGATATTATTAGATTTGCTCCTCCTTTAGTAATAAATGAGAATCAATTGTATCAGTGTATAGAAATAATTAAAAAAACAATTAAATCTTTTAGTTAATTAATTTGTTTAAAATATTAATTGCAGATTCTGCAATTACACTACCAGGACCAAAAATAAAATCGACTCCTGATTTTTGTAGAAATTTATGATCTTGTGCTGGTATTACCCCTCCAGCAATAATTAATATATCAGATCTTTTATATTTTTTTAGTTCTTTAATTACTTCTGGAATTAATGTTTTATGTCCAGCAGCTAATGAAGAAATTCCTAATATATGTACATCATTTTCTACAGCTTGTTTAGCTACTTCTTTTGGAGTTTGGAATAAAGGAGCAATATCAACATCAAAACCTAAATCAGCAAACGAACTTGCTATAACTCTAGCGCCTCTATCATGACCATCTTGTCCCATTTTTGCAATCATTATTCTTGCTCTTCTACCAGCTATATTAGCAAATATATCAGACAGTTCAAGAGCTTTTTTAAATTGAGTATTATTTTCTAGTTCCATTTTATATGAACCGTTTATCATTCGATTATTTGCTGTAAATCTACCAAACTTTTTTTCTATTGCAAATGATATTTCACCTAATGTAGCTCTATGTTTTGCAGCAATAATTGCAAGATCTAAAAGATTTCCTTTACCATTTTCACAGCAATTTGTGATGTTTGTTAAGGCATCTTTAACATTATTATTATTTCGAATTTTTTTTATTTTTTCTATGTTTCTAATTTGCGATTCACGAACTAATTGATTGTCGATTTCTAAAATTTTAAGATTTTCTTCTTCATTTTTGATTTTGTTTTTGTTAATTCCAATTATAATATCAGCTTTACTATCAATTCTCGCTTGTTTTTTTGTTGCTGCATTTTCAATTTTCATTTTTGGTATACCTGTTTCCATTGCTTTTGTCATTCCTCCTAGTTTTTCAATTTCTTGAATATGAATCCATGATTTTCTAGTAATTTCATGTGTTAAATTTTCAACATAAAATGATCCTCCATATGGATCAACAGTATTACATATCCCACTTTCTTTTTGAAGAAATATTTGAGTATCTCTTGCTATTTTAGCAGAAAATTTAGTTGGAAGAGCAATTGCTTCATCTAATGCGTTAGTATGTAAACTCTGTGTTCCACCTATTACTGCTGACATTGCTTCAATACAAGTCCTTGTAATATTATTAAATGGATCCTGTTTAGTTAAACTCCACCCACTTGTTTGACAATGAGTTCTAAGCATCATAGATTTTTCATTTTTAGGATTAAATTTCTTAACTATTTTAGCCCATAGTAGCCTGGCAGCTCTCATTTTGGCAACTTCCATAAAATGGTTCATTCCAATTCCCCAAAAAAATGAAAGGCGTGGTGCAAAATCATCAATATTTAATCCAGCTTTAATTCCTGTTTTTATATATTCCATTCCGTTTGCTAAAGTGTATGCTAGTTCAATATCTGCAGTTGCACCAGCTTCTTGCATATGATAGCCAGAAATAGATATGCTATTAAACTTTGGCATATTTTTCGAAGTATACTTAAATATATCAGAAACAATTTGCATCGATTGTTTTGGTGGGTATATGTAAGTGTTTCGAACCATAAATTCTTTTAGAATATCATTCTGAATAGTTCCTGAAAGATCTTTCATATTAACTCCTTGTTCTTCAGCAGCTACAATGTAAAAAGCTAGTATTGGAAGAACTGCACCGTTCATAGTCATCGATACTGACATTTTATCTAATGGAATTTCATTAAATAAAACTTTCATATCTTCAACTGTATCGATAGCAACACCAGCCATACCAACATCTCCAAAAACACGTTCGTGATCAGAGTCATATCCTCTATGAGTTGCTAAATCAAATGCAACAGATAATCCTTTTTGACCTTTCGATAAATTTTCTTTATAAAATTTATTTGATTCTTCTGCTGTTGAAAATCCTGCATATTGTCTTATTGTCCATGGCCTAGTTGTATACATAGTTGAATATGGGCCTCTTAAATTTGGACTTATTCCAGCACCATCAAATTTTAAATGCTCTATTTTTTTATTATCTTTTTTTGAATATTCTTTTTGAATTTTAATACCTTCAGCACTTATAAAAAAGTCTTTATTTTCATTTAATTTTTTATTTTTATTATCTGGAATAATATGATAATCTTTTATTATTTCTGATATTAAATAATCAATATAGTAGGATCCTTTAGTTGGATCAATAACTTTATCTAAATAGCTTTCAAATTTTAAAATTATTTGTTGATTGATTGAGATTCTTTCAGATTTTTCAGTTGGTTTTTCAAAATTTAAATTGTGGGGTTTGATCATAATGCTATTAGCACCGCCAAAAATTGCGGACATGCATTCTACAGTAGTTTTTATAATATTATTATAAGCATCTACTTTACTTTTGTTTTTAAGACTTGTGCAAGCAAAGATATTAGGGTTTTTTCCAGTTTTATTTTGCCATAAAATTCTAAAGGCCTTTAGTTTTGCAATTTCCAGAAAATAATTATCACCTATTTCAAAGTGAAATTGTGGATTACCTTTAGTAGCAAGGCCTTTATTTAGTGCAGATTTTATTTGTTCTTTGATAGTTTTACCATTTGAAAATATAGTGAAGTTGAGGTTGTGTCTACATTTAAATTTTTCAGAATGAACATATCCATTTATTTTTTTTGACAAATCATTGTTTTTTACTTTCCGTAATGATTTTAAATTAAATTCTTCAAAATGAATTTTGATTTTTTTTAAATCAATATTTTGGAGTAATACATCTAAATTATTTGTGTTAGAAAAGTAAATTCCATCAGTATTATTTCTTATTGCTTGAAGGGCTTTTTGATTTGATATTTTGGAGTCGTTATTTTCTATATAACTAAATATGTTCCATTTTGATGGAAAATTACAGTTAAAGCTCTTGATTTTATCTTCCTGGTGATAGATTGGAGATATTTTAATATCGTCAAATTTTATTGTTTTAGTATTTGTTTTAATTTTAGACAGATCTTCTTTAATTTTGTCTTCCCACTGTTTTTTAGAAATCGCATTAAAATCTTCTAATAAATTACTCATTTTTTCTTCTTATTATAAATAAATCTTCATTTTCTTTTTTCATCAAAAATTTTTCTCTAGCAAATTTTTCTTGTTTATTCTTTTTGGTTTTTAAGTCAATCAATTCAATACTGTCTTTTTTTATTTCTGAGATGTAAAATTTTTTTTGTTCAGATAGTTCATCAATTTTTTTTTGAATTTTACGTTGTTTAAGTAAATTATAGTCATCAATTATTAGTATCCAAAAAACAAAAAATATTGTACTTAATATATATATATTTTTTAAAGGTTTTGGAATAAATTTTAACAAAAGCTTTATGTTCTTCATAAAGCAAATATAAAAAATAAGTTATTCTATTTTTGCCTAAAAACTTATTGAATTAAAAAAACACATGGAATTTTAGTTAAATTAAATTTTAAATTTTTCCATTCAAAAATTGATTTTGTTTTAATAAACTGATTTTTGGATGTTATGTTCATTGCTATACATAATTTTGTATTTAAATTGCAGTTTTCTAGAATTGCTGTGAATACTTGATTGTTTCTGTATGGTGTTTCAATAAATATTTGAGTTTGATTTTCTTGTTTAGCTTTTTTTTCTAATTCTATAATTTTCATTTTTCTTTCTTTTTTATTTATAGGTAAGTAGCCATTAAATGCAAAATTTTGACCATTCATCCCTGATGAAATTAAAGCTAAAATAATAGAATTTGGACCTGGTATAGGTAATACTTCAATATCAAATTTATGAGCAGATTCAATAATTTTTGCACCTGGATCAGCAACACATGGAAGTCCAGATTCAGATATAATACCAATGCTTTTACCATCAAGAATTAATTTTAATATATCATTTTCAAAGTTGAGATTATTATACTTTCCATATTCAAAGAATAAAATTTCATCTATATTTTTTTCTCTGTCAATTTTTCTAATAAATCTTCTGGCTGACCTAACATTTTCAACTATAAATATATTAATATGAAAAATTAATTTTTCAACTTCAGTAGATAGATGGCTTTTATCGCTATCACTAGTAATAAAATTTGGAATTAGATATATACTACCTTTATGCAATATTAGTAATTATTTTTTCACATGCTTCATCTAACATGTTATAAACGTCATTAAAACCATTTTTTCCACCGTAATAAGGATCTGGAACACAATCTAGATTATTGTTGCTTTCACTAAGAATTAACTTCACTTTTTCTATCTCTAACTTACTTGAAGCTTTTTTAATAATATCATAATAATTTTGTTTGTCCATAGCGTAAATAACATCGAAATTAATGAAGTCATTTTTTGTAAATTGTCGAGCAATTTGATTTTTTATATCAATACCATGTTTTTCTGCAATTTCAATAGATCTTATGTCAGGATTTTTTCCAACATGGTAATTTGCTGTTCCTGCAGAATCAATAATTAAGTCAAGATTCTTTGCTTTTTTTTTTAATATTCCTTCTGCTAGAGGAGATCTACAAATATTTCCTAAACAGACCATTAAAATTTTCATATTTATGAAAGAGTTAATTTTTTTTCAATATCAGAAATAAAGCCTTTAAATCTTTTATCTGTATCTGCTAAATTATTAACAGTTTTACATGCATGAAGGACAGTGGCGTGATCTTTATTTCCGCAATATTTTCCAATCATTGCTAATGAGTTTTTTGTCATTTGCTTTGAAAAGAACATGGCTAATTGTCTGCATTGTACTATTTCTCTTTTTCTTGTCTTTGATTTCATTGTTTCAATTGGAATATTGAAATAGTCGCATACTACTTTTTGTATGTAGTCAATAGAAACCTCTCTAACAGTATTTTTAACAAATTTATCTAGCATATTTTTTGCTAAATCAATTGTTATCTCTTTTTGATTTAATGATGATTGAGCAAGCAATGAAATAAGTGCTCCTTCTAATTCTCTTACATTTGAAGTAATTGAGTATGCAATATATTCAATCACTTCGTATGGAATATCAATTCCATCTTTTTTAATTTTTTTCTTTAATATCGCAAGTCTTGTTTCTAGTCCTGGTGATTGTAAATCGGAAGATAAACCCCATTTAAATCTTGAAAGTAATCTTTGTTCCATGCCAATAATGTCAACAGGAGCCTTGTCAGATGTTAAAATAATTTGTTTTTTGTTTTGATGTAAATGATTAAAAATATGAAAAAATATGTCTTGAGTTTTTTCTTTTCCGCATAAAAATTGCACATCATCTATAATTAACACATCAATTGATTGGTAAAAATGAACAAAGTCATTTTTTCTATTATCCATTATAGAATCAACAAATTGTGTTTGAAATTTATCAGCAGAAACATATAAAACTGTTTTTTCAGGAAAATTATTTTTTACATCAATTCCAATTGCATTTGCTAAGTGTGTTTTTCCAAGACCACCGTTTCCATATATAAAAAGTGGATTAAAAGCTGTTCCTCCTGGGTTTTGAGAAACTGCAAAACCAGCTGATCTTGCTAGTCTGTTACATTCTCCTTCAACAAAAGAATCAAACGTGTAAGATTCATTAAGTTGAGGGTTAATATGAATTTTTTGAAGGCCCGGAATAATAAATGGATTTCTTATTGAACTCTGATCCATATTTATTGGCATACTGATAGGATTGTTTTTTACCTTATCCTGTTCGTTGCTCGGAATTTTTGTAACATAAGGCTTCTTTCCGGATGATGTTTCTAATAGAATGTTGTATTCTAGTTTTGCTTCTTTACCGAGTTCTCTTTTAATTGCCTTTTTAATTAATGTAATATAGTTATTTTCTAACCATTCATAAAAAAATTGACTAGGCACTTGAATTGTTAAAATCTTGTTATTTAGCTTTACTGCTTTTATAGGCTTAAACCATGTTTTAAAGTTTTGTGCAGTCACATTGTCTCTAATTATCGAAAGACAATTATCCCAAATTTCTTGACAATCTGTATTTGGCATTATTAGATTTTAATTAAAGTTATTATTAGTAATTTTTTTGTTTTGTTAACAGCAAATATGAAAAACTTATCGTTAATAAAAAAGAAATTTGGCACTTGACTTTAAACTTTTTTTTACAGTATAATTTTACATGATTAAGTTAATTGAAAATTTACACGAAATACCTAAATTTTTTAATGTTTTTCTATTAATTTTTAACAAAAATCGAGTTTTTTGCAATTAATTTTTTGTTGTTATTATGTTTAAAATGAATATCAATCTTACCAATATTAATACCGCCAAAACCAACTTGATTAATTAGAACATCTTTTTTATCTAAGTTTTTTACTTGTACTGCCTTTTTTAAAAAAGTATGAGTATGCCCACCTATTATAATATCAATATTTTTTGATTTTTGAGCTAATACAATGTCAGAAACCTTTTCATTATTGTATTTGAATCCTAAATGTGAAAGACATACAACTAAATCACAGTTTAAATCTTTTAGTTTTTTAGCATATTTATTTGATATTTTGATTGGGTCAAGATATCTAGTCTTTGCATATAGATTTTTTGGCACCAAGTTTTCAAGATCAATTCCAACTCCAAAAACACCTATTTTTATTTCATCTTTTTTAAAAATTTTATATGGAGCAAATTTATCTTTAAGTATTGTTTCAGAAAAATCATAATTTGCACTTAAAAATGGAAATTTAGCATTTGGAAGTTGTTTTTTTAAGCCCTCTAATCCATTATCAAAATCATGATTTCCCAATGTAGCAGCATCATATTTTAATTTACTCATTAGTTTAAATTCTATTTCTCCTCCAAAAAAATTAAAATATGGAGTTCCTTGAAAAATATCTCCCGCATCAAATAACAATACATTTTTTTCTTTTTTTCGTATTTTATTTATGATGGTTGCTCTTTTAGAAAAACCACCAAGACCTTTGTTTCTTCCTCGTTTAAATGGTTCAATATGACTATGCATATCATTAGTGTGTAAAATAGTAATTTTAACATCTTTTTTATTTCCAAATGTTAATTGAGGTGATAATGTTGTAGCTATAATTGTTAAACTACTTTTTTTAATAAATTCTCTTCTATTTTTCATTATCAATAATTTTTAACCTTTCATCTAATTTAGCATAAATTGTATCATTTTTTTTGCAATATTGAATAATAGCATCTCTTAACTTAATTCCAACTTTAATTTGTTTTTTGTTTTTAAAAAAATCTTTTTTATCAGCTAGATAATCAGAGGTTAGTATTTTTATTTTCTGTTTATTTTCAAAATTAAATTTTGGTGTGTAATCTAATATTTCTTTATTTGTTGCAGTAACTTGCACACCTGAAATTGGTTCTCCTCCTTTTTGAATTATATGCATCAACATCTCAATAAAATCTGCTTCGGATAATTCTAATATTACTAATTCATTTTCAAAGGGCATTAGTTCATAAATCATTCCAACAGTTATGTCACCTTTATTTATGACGGATCTTAATCCCCCATTGTTCATTAGGCAAATATCTGCATCAGCGTATTCTAAGCATAGGTCTGTAACAAAATTACCAAGAATACCAACTGGTTTGTTTTTTCTCAAATCTTCATTTGTAAATGAAATTATTTCATTCATTTTACTTTCAATTGATATTTTGTATGGCTCTATAAAAACATTAAATAAACTATCTTCATGTGTATTTACTTCGATTAAAGAATTTAAATATTGTTTATTGTAGTTACTAGAATTATCCTTACATGAAGTAAGAAGTAAAAAAAATAGAAGGTAAATTATATTTTTTATCATATGCACAATATTAGTAAAATAAATGATTGCTATTAGTTTAATTAAGATAGAATAATTTATTTACCTTTATATAATGTATTCATTTAAAACTAATGTTCGTGTAAGATATGCTGAGACTGATCAAATGGGTTTTGTATACTATGGTGTTTATGCACAGTATTATGAAGTGGGTCGGGTAGAACTACTTAGATCATTGGATTTATCATATAGTAAAATTGAGGATTTAGGATTTTTTCTTCCTGTAGTCAATTTAGAGGTAAATTACAAAAAATCAGCATTTTATGACAATGAGCTTACTATTAAAACTACTGTTAAAGAAATTCCAAGAAGTAAAATAACTTTTTTTTATGAAATTTTTAATGAATCCAATGATTTGTTAAATTATGGTTCAGTAACTTTAGTCTTTATGAATAAAAAAACAAATAAAATTTGTACAGCTCCTAAAAAACTGATTGAAAGATTATCAGAAAAGTTTGATTTACTTTGATATTTTTTCTAACACTACATCAATTAAATTTGACATAGTTTGAGTGTAATTTCTACTATATGTGTTAGAACTTCTATTTCCAAGAACAGCACAAATAGTTAATGTATTATGATTAAGTGTTCTTCCAAGAAAATATAATGCAGAAGTTTCCATTTCAAAGTTTAAAATTTTATAATTAGAATATTTAAAAGATGATAATTTGTTATTTAAATTATCAATTGAGGGTTTTAATCTTAACTGTCTTCCTTGAGGCGCATAAAATCCTGGAGAAGTTACAGTGATACCATTTTTAATATTTGAAAATTTATTTAGTAACTCATCTGATGCATTAATTGAATATGGTATTCCAAATTTCAATGGCCAGTTAGTATGCTCACTAAAAGATTTGGATAAATCATTATTTAATAAACTTTCATTTTTATAAAAATGTGCTAAATTATCAAGTCCAATTGCATATTTAGATATTACAAATGAATCTAATAATGTTGATTTGTGGATTGCTCCAGATGTTCCAATTCTATATAAATTTAAAGATTTTTTATTTTTTCTAATTATTCTAGTATCAAAATCTATATTAACTAGTGCATCTAGTTCATTAACAACTATATCTATATTATCAGTTCCAATTCCAGTAGAGATAACTGTTATTTTTTTATTATTATACTCTCCAATACAAGTTTTAAATTCTCTATGCGAATTTTGGTGAATAATTTTATCAAATTTTTTTGAAATAATTTCTACTCTTGATGGATCTCCAACTAAAATAATGTCGTTGCCAATTTGATTTTGAGATAGTCCTAAATGATATATTTTTTTTTCTTCTGTGATTATAAGTTCTGTCTCTGATATTTTATACATTAAATTGTGTAATTTTGTGTTGTAAAAATATAAATAATATGTCAATTAAAACTAGTAAAATATTAATTCCTATTGATTTTTCGGATCAATCAATGTATGCATTAAGTCAAGCATGTAGCTTAGCACAAACAAAAAATTCTAAAATTTATATACTATCTGTGATTGAAGAACAAAATAAAATAAGTTCACTTTTTTTGGATGATCAAACTGATATGCTTCAAAATAAAGTTAAATCGAAATTAAATCAGATCTCTATTGATATGCATTCTAAATATAATATTGATATTGAGGTCATGGTTGCTAAAGGAAAGGTTTATAATCAAATTATTGAAGTGTCAAAAATGATTTCAACTGATTTAATTGTTATGGGAACTACTGGTTCACCTAAAGAAGGATTTAAAAAGTTTATAGGTTCTAATGCTGAGCGTGTAGTTAGACTAGCTCAGTGTCCGGTAATTACAATTAAAGGTCAAAATCTTCGAAATGGATGTCAAAATATTATATTACCATTAGATTTAGAGAAGGAAACACGTGAAAAAATAACATATGCTATTGAATATGCTAGATACTGGCACGCAACTGTAAGACTAGTTTCAGTTTTATTAGATGATAATCAACAAAATAAGAATGTATTAATTAAGAATTTAAATCAAGCAGAAAAGTTTATTAAAGATGCTGGTATTAGCTGTACTGCTGAATTAGTTACTGGTAATAAAAAAGTTACGTTAGGAGATTTTGTTTTTAATTATGCTAAAGAAAATGATGGTGATTTAATTATGATTATGACTAAAAAAGAAGAATTAAGTCTCTCACAAAATATTAGTGTTACAGCTCGCTACATAATAAATAGTTCTGAAATTCCTGTAATGAGTATTCGACCTAAAAAGCAAAATTATGCGAACAAATCTAGTGTGTCATTTTAAATTATGCATTTACTACATAATTTATTTTTAAAAAATTCTTCTACTTTAGCTGTTGCTGAAAGTTTTACATCTGGACTTTTGTCAGCTAAAATATCATCCGTTTCAGGAAGTTCTAGTTATTTTAAAGGGGGATTTGTAACATATCAAAATATTGTTAAATCAGATGTTTTATTAGTGCCAAAGAGTTTGATTGCAAAAAAAACTGAAGTAAGTCATGAAGTTGCTAAAAAAATGGCAATTAATACTTTAAACAAATTTTCTTCAGATTATGCTATTTCAACAACAGGTTATGCGGGGCCAAATGGTGGTAACAAGAACTGTCCTGTTGGGACATTTTTTATTGCAATTGCGTCTAGAAAAAATTCTATTTCGAAAAAATTTTTTTTTAATGGTAATAGATCTGAAATCACTAATTATGCGGTTGAGAAGGCAATACTTTTTTTATTTGATTTTATAAAAAATAAAAAATAAGTTAATATTAATGATTTAGATTGTATATTTGTCGGCCTTAAACGAAATGTTATGTCTAGAATTTGTCAAATAACAGGTAAAAAAGTAATGGTAGGAAACAATGTTTCCCATGCTAATAATAAAACTAAGAGAAAATTTTATCCTAATTTACAAACAAAAAAGTTTTTTGTTCCTGAAACAGGAGAAACAGTTATTTTAAAGGTTTCTGCAAAGGCTTTAAGAACAATAAATAAAAAAGGTATAGCTGCAGTTCTTGCAGAAGCAAAAGCTAATGGAAATATTTTAGTATAATTGTACAAATTATACTAACTATCTATGAAAAATCATTTCTCTATTACAGTAATATTTTTTATTGCTATTTCTATTGTTTCTTGCAAAAAAGAAGATCCCATATTGGGATGTACAGACTCAAGTGCAATGAATTATAATTCTGATGCTACCTCGAATGATGGTAGTTGTTTGTTTGCATATGATATTGCTCAAGGATTATGGAATATAAATCCCAATTGCGATGATTTGGATATTCCTTTGCTAGGAAATATGATCTCATTAAATGATGCGCTTCCAGAAACAATTGAAGTAGATGGATCTGGTGGTAATATAATTTTTATTGAAATTAGCGAGAACCAAGTTGAAGGAACAATAGATAATGATGGAAATGTAATTGTTAGTTCTCAAGATTTACAATTAGATATGGGTGGTATGGGTCTAGATTTTCCAGTCAGTGTTTCAGGTACAGGATCAATTATTGATGCTAATACTGGAATGATGAACTTAACCTTCTCTTTTAATATACCATTAATAGGAACTCAATCTTCATCTTGTGAGATTAATTTGGCAAAGTAATTTCTTGTAAATTATTTTATGAGATGTATTTTTTTATTTTTTCTTTCTTTTCTTCTTCTAAGTTCTATTAATGCTCAAAATTTTTCAAGAAAAGATTCTCTTAGAGGAAATTTAACTTCATTAAGAACATGCTATGATGTAATTTTTTATGATTTATTTTTAATTGTAGATGATAAGAGTAAGTCTATTGTATCTTCATTTAATTCGATTCATTTTCAAGCAAAAGAAAACTTTAATAAAATTCAAATTGATTTAGCAGAAAATTTGCATATAAATAAAATTGAATTTTTAAATCAAGATTTAAAATATGAAAGAGACTTTGATGCAGTTTATATATATTTTCCTAAACAAATACAAAAGAATGAAATTCATAAAATTAAAGTATATTATGAAGGAGTACCAAAAATAGCGAAAAATCCTCCTTGGGACGGAGGGTTTTCTTGGAAACATGATAAAAATAAAAACCCTTGGATAAGTGTTTCATGTCAAGGTATTGGTGCAAGTACATGGTGGCCCTGTAAAGATCATCAATCAGATGAGCCAGATAGTATGCAAATTACAGGTATTGTTAGATCTTCTTTACAATTTATTTCAAATGGAAGTTTACGTGATCAGAAAGAATATTTCAGTGATGTTTTGAATTCTAATGTAATAGAGTCTTGCTGGTTTGTCAGTTATCCTATAAATAATTATAATGTTACTTTGTATATAGGAGAATATATTCATTTTTCTGACATTTATGTGAAAAAAAGAGATACATTGATGTTGGATTATTATGTTTTAAAAAATAATCTAATCAAGGCAAAAAATCACTTCAAACAAGTTAAACCTATGTTAAGATGTTTTGAAAGTTATTTTGGAAAATATCCATATTGGAATGATGGTTATGCTTTAGTTGAAGCTCCTTATTTAGGAATGGAACATCAGTCTGCAATTGCTTATGGTAACAATTATTTAGCTGGATACAGAGGTAATATTTCATATATTGATAGTTTAAATTTTGATTTTATTATACTACATGAGACAGGTCATGAGTGGTGGGGAAATAGTATAACTACAAATGATATCGCTGATATGTGGGTTCATGAAGGGTTTTGTACTTATGCTGAAGTGCTTTATGTTGAATGTATGTATGGATATGATAAGATGTTGTCATATGTAAATAATCAAAAGAAAAATGTTAAAAATGACAGGTCTATAATTGGTAAGTATAATCTTAACTTTAAGGGTAGTTCTGACATGTATAGTAAAGGATCGTTAATGTTACATACATTACGAAATATAATTGATAATGATTCTATTTGGTTTAAATTAATAATGGATATTTCAATATATTTCAGAGACAAAAATATTGATGGAGAAGAAATAATTAAATATATAAATGATAGAACAGAAATAGATTTAACTAAATTTTTCCATCAGTATTTAAATAATAGAAAAATTCCAATTTTTGAATATAAGATACAAAAGCAAGGTGCAAATTATACATTATTATATAAATGGAAAGCTATAGATGGTTTTAACATGCCATTAAAGATATGTTATGGTGTAGAAAATAAAATTATTTATCCTACTAATTTATGGAAAGAATTAGATTTAGGTTTTTTTGACATAGAAACATTTAATGTTAGAGATGATTTATTTTTTATTAGAGTTAATAAGATGTAATTAGTATAATTTATTAAATTTGCAAGTGAAAAAATTTAGCTATGGCAAAAAAAGGAAATAGAATTCAAGTTATTTTAGAATGTACTGAACACAAGGCTAGTGGTCTTCCAGGAACATCAAGATATGTTACTACAAAGAATAAGAAGAATACTCCTGATAGGATGGAACTGAAAAAGTTTAATCCAATAATGAAGAAAATGACTATGCATAAAGAAATTAAATAGAATAATATGGCAAAGAAAACAGTAGCATCATTACAAAAAAAGGGAGCTAAATCATTTACTAAAGCAGTGAAAATGGTAAAGAATGAAAACGGTAGTTATTCCTTTAAAAGTGAAATTGTTCCAAAAGATAAGGTAAAAGATTTTTTAATTAAAAAGTAAATTTTTTTAATAAATTACTATAAGCTTCTTTCTCATGAAAGAAGCTTTTTTCTTTAATATAAATAATTAATGAAATGGGAATTTTTGATAAGTTTAAAAAAATATTTAATGAAAAAGATGATGATAAAAAAAAGGAGAAAGCAGAGGGTTTATCATTAAAGAAAAATATTTCGACTGAAAAAGATAAAAAACAATCTAAATCTGAAAAAAGAAATAATCTTAATAAATCAGTAAACATTGAGAAAGAAGAAGTTGAAATAAATTCTAATATTAATAATGAATTAAAAACTGATATAGTTGAGAGTTCCGAGAATAAACATATAGATAGTAATACTAATAGCGATCTTTTAATAGAGAATGAACCAAATCTTTTAGATAAGAAGAAAAAATTAGATTCTGGAATAAAAAAAACCAAGGATAGTTTTTTTAGTAAAATAGCTAGGCAGGTTGCTGGAAAAAAAGTAATTGATGAATTGGTTTTAGACGATATAGAAGAAGTTTTAATTTCTTCTGATATTGGCGTCGAAACCTCATTAAAAATTATAGAAAAGTTAGAAGATAGAGTCAAAAAAGATAAGTATATTAATACATCTGAATTAAATAATTTTTTAAAAGACGAAATATCATTGTTAATGCTTGATAATAATGATAAAAAAATGAGTCTAAAAAGTACTCCTCATGTTATCATGGTTGTTGGAGTTAATGGTGTGGGAAAAACAACTACTATTGGAAAATTAGCTCATTTATTTAAAAAAGAAGGTAAAAAAGTTTTATTAGGTGCTGCTGATACATTTAGAGCAGCAGCTGTAGATCAATTAGTTATTTGGAGTGATAGAGTAGGAGTTGATATTGTTAAACAATCGATGGGGTCAGATCCTGCAGCAGTTTGTTTTGATACACTGCAATCTGCTAAAGCAAATAATTATGATATTGTTATTATTGATACTGCAGGCAGACTACACAACAAAATAAATTTGATGAATGAATTGACAAAAATTAAAAATGTTATGTCGAAAGTCATTCCAGATGCACCACATAATGTTATGTTAGTCCTTGATGCATCAACTGGACAAAATGCTATTGAACAAGCTACTCAGTTTACAAAGGCTACACAAGTTGATTCTATCACTTTAACTAAACTAGATGGAACAGCAAAAGGGGGAGTTATTATTGGAATTTCTGATCAATTTAAAATACCCGTTAATTATATTGGTATAGGAGAAGGAATATATGATCTTCAAGAGTTTAATAAATTAGAATTTATAGATTCACTGTTTAAAAATGCGAACAAAATCTAGCAAAAAAAATAAAATTAATATAATTACTTTAGGGTGTTCTAAGAATATTTATGATTCTGAAGTTTTAATGAGTCAATTATCTGCTAACAAAATGCATGTTGAACATGAATCAGTTTCTCAAGATGCAAATATTGTTGTTATTAATACATGTGGTTTTATTGATAATGCAAAGCAGGAATCAATTAATACTATTTTAACACAGGCAAAACTAAAAGAAAAAGGATATATTGATAAACTTTATGTAACTGGATGTTTATCAGAAAGATACAAGCCAGATTTAGAATTAGAAATACCAAATGTAGATCAATATTTTGGAACAACTGATTTACCTAAACTATTAAAAGTATTAGGTGCAGATTATAAGCATGAACTATTAGGAGAAAGATTAACTACAACACCACAACATTATGCATATTTAAAGATCTCTGAAGGTTGTGATCGCCCATGTTCTTTTTGCGCAATTCCAATAATGCGAGGTCAACATAGATCAAAAAAAATAGAGGACTTAGTAAAAGAAGCATCTAATTTAGCAATAAATGGTGTTAAAGAATTAATATTAATTGCTCAAGATTTAACATATTATGGATTAGATATTTATAAAAAAAGAAAACTTGCTAGATTACTTGTAGAATTGTCAAAAATAGATCAAATTAAGTGGATTAGAATTCATTATGCTTTTCCTACTGGATTCCCAAATGATGTTTTAGATGTTATTAGAAATAATAAAAAAATATGTAATTATATTGATATTCCACTTCAACATATTAATGATAGTATATTAAAATCAATGAAAAGAGGAACTACATTTGAAAAAACAAATCGTTTATTGTCTAAATTTAGAAAAAAAGTTCCTGAAATTGCAATTAGAACAACTTTAATTGTTGGATATCCAGGAGAAACTAAAGAAAATTTTGAAGAACTAAAAAAATGGGTATTAGAAACAAAATTTGATAGATTAGGTGTATTTGCATATTCACATGAAGAGAATACTACAGCTTTTTCTCTTATTGATAATGTTCCTGCAAAAGTTAAAGCTAAAAGAGTTCAAGAAATTATGGATATACAATCTGAAATTTCATACATTATAAATCAAAAAAAAATAGGCAAGATATATCAGGTGCTTTTTGATAGAAAAGAAGGAGGATATTTTATAGGTAGAACTGAACATGATAGTCCTGATGTTGATAATGAAGTTTTGGTTGATGCTAAAAATACGTATGTTAGAATTGGTGATTTTGCTAATGTAATTGTTAAAAAAGCTGATCACTTTGATTTATATGGAGAAATTATAAAATAATTTTGGAATTAGTTATTTTTGTATAAAAATATGATTAATGTTTGATAATTTAACAAATAAAATTGAAAAAGCTTTTAAGATCTTAAAGGGTCAAGGTAGTATTTCTGAAATTAATGTTGCTCAAACAATGAAAGAAATCAGAAAAGCTTTATTAGCTGCTGACGTAGATTTTAAGACAGCAAAATCATTTACAAAAAAAGTTAAAGAAAAGGCACTTGGACAAAAAGTGCTAACAGCCGTACAACCTGGTCAGCTTTTAACAAAAATCATGAAAGATGAGTTGTCAGATTTGATGGGAAGTGAAAAGTCTGATATAACTTTAAAAAGTTCATTGACAATTATATTAATTTCTGGTCTTCAAGGTTCTGGTAAAACAACATTTTCTGGAAAACTTGCATTACATTTAAAGCAGAAGTTTAATAAACGACCTCTTTTGGTTGCATGTGATGTTTATAGACCTGCTGCTATAGATCAGCTAGAGGTTTTAGCGGAAGAAGTTAATGTTGATGTATTCTTAAATAGAGAAGAAAAAAACCCAGTAAATATTGCAAAGTCTGCTGTTTCTCATGCAAAAGAAAATGGTCAAAATGTAGTTATTATTGATACTGCTGGGAGATTGGCTATTGATGAACAGATGATGAATGAAATATATTCAGTTAAAAATGTTATTAATCCTGACGAAATTTTGTTTGTAGTTGACTCGATGACTGGTCAAGATGCTGTGAATACAGCTAAAGCTTTTAATGAAAAATTAAATTTTGATGGAGTTGTTTTAACTAAACTTGATGGTGACACAAGAGGAGGTGCAGCGTTAACAATTAGATCTGTTGTTGATAAGCCAATTAAATTTATTGGAACATCAGAAAAAATGGATGGCTTAGATGTTTTCCATCCTGAAAGAATGGCAAGTAGAATTTTAGGAATGGGTGATGTTATATCTTTGGTAGAGAGAGCTCAACAACAGTTTGATGAAGAGGAAGCTAGAAAAGTTCAAAAAAAAATAGCTAAAAATCAGTTTGGATTTGATGATTTTTTAAAGCAAATTCAACAAATTAAAAAAATGGGTAATGTTAAAGACTTAATGGGTATGATTCCAGGAATGAATAATGCAATGAAAAATGTAGATGTTGATGATGACTCATTTAAAGGTATTGAAGCCATTATTAATTCTATGACTAAATTTGAAAGAAGAAATCCAAAAATTTTAAATGGTAGTAGAAGGAAGAGAATTGCTTTAGGAAGTGGTACAGATATTACACAAGTAAATCAATTAATCAAACAATTTTCTCAAATGGCTAAAATGATGAAGATGATGCAAGGCGGGGGTGCTCAAAAAATGATGCAGATGATGCAATCAAGAGGAGGAATGTCCGGAATGAAATAAATATGGAGATATTAGATGGAAATAAAATAGCTGGTGAAATTAAAAATGAAATTGCTGAATCAGTAAAGAAAAATTTAATTTTAAACAAACGTTGTCCCCATCTTGCAGCTATTTTAGTTGGCAACAATGGTGCTAGCGAAACGTATGTAGCTGCAAAAGTAAAAGCATGTGAAAAAGTTGGTTTTATATCTTCTTTGATTAGATTCGATGAAAATGTTTCCCAAGAAAAATTATTAAAAAAAATTGCCGAAATAAATTGTGATAATAAAATTGATGGATTAATTGTTCAGCTTCCATTACCAAAACATATTAACGAAATAAAAATTACACAATCAATTAACCCTTTAAAGGATGTAGATGGTTTTCATCCAGTAAATTTAGGTAAAATGCAATTAAATTTACCTACTTATATTTCTGCTACACCAGCTGGAATAGTTGAATTATTAAAAAGATATAATATTGAAACATCTGGTAAACATTGCGTGGTATTAGGAAGAAGCAATATTGTAGGTTTACCAATTAGTATTTTAATGGGGAAAAATAACAAAATAGGCAATTGTACAGTTACTTTAACACATAGTAGAACAAAGAATTTAAAAGATATTACTAAGCAAGCTGATATATTAATTGTTGCACTAGGAATAGCAGAATTTATTGACAAGAGTATGATTAAAGATGGCGTATGTATAATTGATGTTGGGATTACAAGAGTAAAATCTGATAAAACAAAAAGTGGTTGGAAACTACTTGGTGATGTAAATTTTAATTCGGTTAAAGATTATTGTAGTTATATTACTCCAGTTCCAGGAGGCGTTGGTCCTATGACAATTGCAATGCTATTGCAAAATACTCTCAAATCTGCAAACAAAGAGATATATTAATTATTTTATTATCTTTGGGGCGTTTTGTGGGGTTGTTCCCACTAGTATTAATTAAATTAAAAAAAACAATTATGGAAGGAACAGTTAAATGGTTTAATGCAAGTAAGGGATATGGTTTTATTGAAGGTTCAGATGGAACTGATTACTTTGCGCATTTTCAAGAAATTCAAGTTGAGGGCTTTAAAACCTTAAAGGAAGGAGCTGCAGTATCATTTGAAGCGGCAGATGGCGAAAAAGGTCCTGTAGCTAAGAATATTGTAAATGCTTAATTAACATTATACGATATATGATTTAAAACGGGCATTATGCCCGTTTTTTGTTTTTTAATTGTGTTTCTAAATTTGTTATTTCATCTCGAAGTCTTGCTGCTTCAACAAAATTTAAATTTTTTGCCATCTTTTGCATTTCTTTTTTTGCAACTGTTATTTGTTTTTTTATTTCATCAATTGTTTGCGATTTGTTTGGTTTATCGTAATTTATTTTTTGTCTTTCACCAAATGCAATATGCTCTTTTTTAATAATAGGTTTAGGAACAATATTATGTTTCTTGTTAAATTCTAATTGTTTTTTTCTTCTTAAAGAGGTTTTGTCAATAGTATTTTTCATAGATTTTGTAATAGTTTTTGCATACATTATTACAAGACCA
>MDSV01085540.1_pt1 | contig 45662 bp, 45 predicted proteins | sample 810851 | NCBI WGS metagenome assembly MDSV01 (sample SAMN05326640, study PRJNA326480) | marine metagenome | isolation source: seawater | place: Atlantic Ocean: North East | collected 2012
CATAAGGGAGAAAATTATGAGTGATGTATATGTTTTAGGTGTTGATATGATTAAGTTTGGAAGATTTCCAGACAGAACTGTCCCAGATCTTGGAGCTGAAGCTGCATTGTTAGCACTTGATGATGCTGGGCTAAATATAGGAAATATGGAGGCTTTCTATTGTGGCAACCTTGGACAAGCTAATGCTATGGTTGGTCAAAGAATTCTACAAGAGATAGGTCAAACTGGTATTCCGGTAGTAAATTGCTCTAATGCTTGCGCTACAGGAGCAACGGCTTTTAGAGAAGCTTGGACTTCAATAAAAGCAGGTTTATATGATGTTGTGCTTGCTGTAGGTGTTGAACAAATGGGTACTGGTCTTTTGGGTGGCTCTGGAGCAGGAGCAGGAATACCGAAAGAAGGCTTGTTGGGTTCGGGTACTATGCCTGCAGTTTTTGCTGAAGCAGGTATGGAACATGCTAGACAATACGGAACTACTTTTGAACAATTTGCGAAGATTTCTGTAAAAAATCATCACCATTCAACAATGAATCCGAAGGCTAGATATCAAATTGAGACTCCTCTTGATGAAGTTATGAATGCAGAAATGATTTCTTATCCTAATACAAAATTAATGTGTTCAGTAAATGTTGATGGAGCTGCAGCTGCAGTTTTAGTTTCAGAAAAAAAAGCTAAGGAACTTGGTATGCAAAGAGCAGTTAGAATAAAAGCTTCAGTAATGACAAGTGATCCTTATCAAGAAAGAGATCTTGTGATGCCGGATGTAAATTCTTGTACCCGTAAAGCTGCTGCTGAGGCATATGAAATGGCAGGCCTAGATTCGAGCGATGTTGATTTGGTAGAATTACATGATTGTTTTGCTACTGCTGAAATGCTTCATTATGAAAATCTAGGTCTTTGTGGAGATGGTGAGGCAGGAAGACTTATAGATGAAGGTGAAGTGGAACTAGGAGGAAGAATTCCTGTAAATGTTTCGGGTGGCTTATTGTCAAAAGGTCATCCGCTCGGGGCCACTGGCATAGCTAACATATATGAAGTTTGTACACACTTACGAGGTGAGGCTGGTGAAAGACAAGTAGAAGATGCCAAAATTGGGTTAACACATGTAATTGGCCTAGGAAGTGCCTGCGGTATACACATACTAGAAAAAGTATAATTATCTATGAAGTTAGGTGTTGTCAGTGACACACACAATAACCTGAAGAACATTGCTCATTTAATCTCCTTATTCAATTCCGCAGAAGTGGACTGTGTAGTCCATACAGGAGATATAACTAATGAAAAGAGCCTTGCAAAGTTTAAAGACTTAGAAAGTGAGTTTTATTGTGTCTATGGAAATAATGATCGAACCGAAAAAGGTTTGCAGGATGTTGCTATCCAAGAAGGTTTTAAACTCAAAGAGCCACCCTTAGTGATTAATGTGGACAATAGGAGTATCGCTATATTTCATGAACCTGACTACATAAATGAATTTATTTCAAGAAATGAAGAGATTGATATTATATTGCACGGACATACCCATAGATATAGGGAGGAAATCTTAGATAAAGTTTTGATTTTCAACCCAGGAGAATCAGCGGGCATGTTGACAGGGAAAAATGCCATAGGAATAATCGACCTTAAGGATCTTTCTGTGCAAAGAGTCTTTTTTTAGTTTCCAAAGTTAAAAATAATAATATTAAATATATCGGTAAAGTCAGGACGAATGGCCTCAGTTCTCTGAGGGAGAATTTTTGCTCTAGAGTAAGGTTAAATAAAAATATAAAAATTGAAGGTGCTAAGCTTGATCCAGAAATGTCGATTTGAGCAGGTGTAACAAAAATTACCATCAATAAGGAAAAAACTATTATAGAGTATCTACCGGAGTAAGATGCCATAAAATGACTTACTCCAAGAGAACTAAGAATATAAATAAACCAATACATTTTTATTTAAGTAGGTCTAAAAGTTCTTCTTTCAATAAATTTTTTCTCCAAACTGTAGTTTGATCACATGCATAATCAATTCCTTGATCAATAACTAGTCTTAAAAAATCTTTCTGAGTTTTTTTTGAGAAGAGCAATGTTGCATTTATATTTTTATTAGAAGAGATTCTTTCTATGACATCGTTAAACCTCATCAGCAGTTGGGTTTCTTGTGTTTTTGATAAGATCCTGTGTGTCTCTGAAAAATTTTGACTTGGGTTAAAAGTAAGTCTTATTAGTCTTTCTATATCTTCATTGAACCAATCTATTTTATTTGAATTGCTTAGTTCTAATTTCTGTTCAAGATATAATGGAATTAAATATTCTACATCCAAGGCCGCATATTTTAATTGCGAATCTGAAAGAGGTCTTCTGACCCAATTCGATCTGGTCTCACTTTTTTCTAAAGTTATTCCTAATTTATTTCGAACCAAAGATTGATAACTAATTGAGTAGTCATCTTCTAAAAAAGAATTAGCTAATTGAGTATCAAAAATATTTACCATCTCTTTTCTGGTCCAAGAGTAAATGGCCTCCAAATCTTCTTTACAGGAATGGAATATTTTCGTAACTGCTTCTGAAAAAAGAAAACTTGCACTATTCTCAGGATTCTTGATTAATACAGTATCTATTAAATAAGTTTCTTCTTCGTCATTTACTTGCAACAACCCAAGTTTCATATTGTGCTTATTAGTGCGCCTAAATTCAGTATCTACTCCAACATATGGTTTATTCATCAGTTCATTATTCAGGAAATCTAAATCCTCAAGTGAATCTATAAAAGTAAACATGACAAACTAATTTAAGTTATTTTTTTGAAGGTAAACGATATCGACGACCTCATCATTAGGCTCAAACCTGAAACAGCTTCCTTGAGAACTTTTTTTAGGGCAACTACATCACCTTGTTCTAAAGCATCTTCTAATGAGTCTAGATACTCTTGTAGTTCTGTTTCTGATAAAGATACTTCTTGTGCTTTTAAAATTCTCTTGTGTTGTGTAGGACTTGCATCATCTCCAATCAGCAACTCTTCATAAAGCTTTTCCCCAGGCTTTAATCCAGTAAACTTGATTTCTATGTCTCCATCAGAGTCAAAATCTTTCTTTAGTTCCATTCCACTGAGTTTAATGAGGCGTTGAGCTAACTCTAGTATTTTTACTGGCTCACCCATATCTAAAACAAAAACATCACCGCCTTCTCCCATAGCTCCCGCCTGAATGACAAGTTCAGCCGCCTCTGGGATTGACATAAAGTACCTTACAACATCTGGATGCGTAACCGTTACGGGACCTCCCTCTCGTATTTGCTTTTGAAAAAGAGGAATAGCTGAACCAGACGATCCTATTACATTGCCAAATCTAACCATTGTTATTTTAGTACCACTTTTTGGTGCTAAAGACTGTAATATTAATTCAGCAAATCTTTTTGTGGCTCCCATAATATTTGTTGGTCTAACTGCTTTGTCTGTTGAAACTAGAACAAATGTTTCAACACCAGTCTCAATAGCTGAATTAATGCATATTTGCGTACCGAAGATGTTATTAGTCACGGCTTCAAAAGGGTTTTCCTCAACTAAAGATACATGCTTATATGCTGCCGCATGATAAACAGTATTTACATTAAAAACCCTACATATATCTGTCATTCTTTTTTGATTCGTTACATTTGCCAAAATTGTATAAAGTTTTGTCTCCAAACTCATATCCTGAATTTCATTTTTAACCGAAAATAGGGAATATTCATTTGAATCTAATAAAATTACCTTCTGAGCCCCATTTTTTGCCACTTGTTTAGATATCTCGGATCCAATTGAACCTCCTGCTCCGGTAATGAGGACTACCTTACCTGTAATATTTTTATTGATTAAGTCTCTTTCAGCTTCAATTTCAGTTCTACCAAGTAAGTCAGTGATATCTATCTCCTTCAATTCAGACACCGTGATTTTTCCTTGCGCTAGTTCTGCAAAACCTGGAAGTATTCTTACTTTAATGGAATATTTCTCTATCTCCTTGAGTAATGATCTTAGTGTACGTTTTGAGGCAGATGGCATTGCTATCAGAACTTCATCAACCTTCTTTTTATAGACTAACTTTGCAAGATTATCAGGATGTAAAATCTTTACCCCTCCTAAGAATGTATTGTGAAGACCAGGATTTTCATCTATGAAGGCTATAGGTTGCATTTCTTCGCTAACTTTCAATGCTTCCGCAAGCTGTATACCAGCAGATCCAGCACCATAGATTATGACTCTTTTGTCAGACTTTTTATTTGAAAAAAAAGAATATGCAAAGAGTCTTATTCCACTGCTAAAAACTAAACTCATAAAAAGGGCTAGTATCCAAAAAGGTAAATTCTGAATAATGTATTGGTAAATTGGTAAGCCTGCAGCTCGTGATGAACTGAAAAATATTACGGATAGAATTATATAAACACAGAACGTTATTGATATAGACTTTATTAAAGAAAGAAAAACACTCAAGTCTATATATCTAAGAACAGATCTATAAGTTCCAAAAAGAAAAAGCATTAAAACAGAAAATAATGGGATAAATACAAAAGCCCATAAACTTTCTTCCTGATATCTATTCTCAACTTTTAGAACAATGAAAGGGAGAAAGATTGAGAAAAATATAACCGAAAAATCAGAAATAGAAGCGATGATTTGCTTCGTAAGCCTTGAAGAAGATAGAAGTTTTTGTTTCAGGATTTCCAATCTAATATCCTAGATTACTCGATTAACACTTTTGTCTTATGACATATAGAGCTTCACCATACTTGAAACCTGCTTGACTTCCCCTAAATCTTGCAAGCGCTTTAACTGAATCTATAGATCTTGGACCTTCAGTTTCATCTATCTGAGATTCATATTGCCTTAATGCATTCAACTTGTCATTTATTTGATCAGAAATATCTGCTATGAGATTATGATTGAAATTTGGCTCTATATAAGGAGCATTCCAATGAGTTTCAGATAAAGTCTCGTAAGCTGCTAAAAGCTCTATATCTTTTCCATAGCCGACAGGCCTTGCCGCAACCATTACACTTTCAAATATGATCCTATGGTCTATATGCCTATCAGGAAAAGGACAAAGAACTATATTAGGATTAAAATCTTCAAAATACTTGGAAAACATGCCATTAAGTTTGTGCACAGGCTGGTCTCCAATGAAAGTCGCAGGTATTTCCATAAAATCATAATGTTCTAAGCCTAATATTTTGTAAGCCCTTTTTGCTTCAGTGACAGTTAAATCATAATCATTTTGAGAGTAAAGAGGAGGCAAATGACCCGAAACTGTCAATACTTTTACAATATTATTCTGATCAATAAGTTTTTTGATTAACCCTCCAACCCCTAGTGTTTCATCATCAGGATGGGGGCTAACAACAATTACTTTTTTATTTTCTAACATCATAAGTTCAGTTTACTAGTCTGGGCTCCGGCATTGGTAATAAGAACTTACCAATATTATCGCCATATCTTTTATGTTTTTTCATTATATCTTCGGCAAAATTCCAGGCTAAGATAATTAAAACATCAGGTTTCCGTTCATAAATACTTGATGAGTCTAATACAGGTATATGTTTTCCAGGAGAATAAAGTCCTTGCTTAAGAGGATTATCATCTACGATGAATTCAATATCTTCAGAATCTATATCGAAATGATAACAAAGAGTGGTTGCTTTCGTAGGAGCGCCAAAAGCTGCAATTGATTTTCCAGAATCTTTTAAATCTTTAACTAGGTTGGTAAATTTAAATTTAATAGTATTGATTTCATTTTCAAAATTCTTAAAAGTCTTTATTTTGTTTAGTCCAAATTTAGCTTCAAGTTCAATCAATTTATCTACATTATCCTCTATTGGAAATTGTCCATTTTCCCTTTGAACCATTACTCTTATGGACCCTCCTTGAGGTTCAATCCTTTCTACATCAAAGATTTCCATTCCATAGGATTTAAACAGCCCTTTCAATGGGGCTACAGTATGAAAATCAACATGCTCATGGTAGATGGTATCAAACCATTTGTTTTGAAATACATCTAGAAAGTACCCAACTTCCATTACAAAGATACTTGCATCGTTCATCAAAATATCCACACCATCTATTACTCCTCGTAAATCATCAATATGCGCACAGGCATTATGAGAAGTTATTAAGTCAGCTTGTCCGTATTCTGACCTTATACTTTCAGCTATACCTTTATTAAAAAACTCATTTAAGGTTTCAATCCCATTATTGTTTGCGATCTGGCTTACTTCTTCGGCTGGATCAATCCCTAGCACCTGCATATTTTTTTGTTTGAAGAAGTTCAAACAAGTTCCATCATTTGACCCAATATCGATAATAAAGGATTTCTCACTTAAGTTTATTCTCTTAGTGATGATGTCTGAGTAGGTTTCTAAATGTTTTACAAATCCTTTTGATGTTGCAGAAACATAACTATAGTTATTTTGAAAAAGAAATTCTGGTTCTACTACATGACCTAATTGTATATGGTTACAGTCCTCGCAAAAGTACAACTCTAGAGGAAAAGTTTCCTCCGGCGTGTTTAAATTTTCTTCCGAAAGAAAATTATTGCCTGGAGGAGTAGGAGTAAGCTTTAGTGACTGTTTAATATTATATGATCCACAAACTCTACAATAATTTTTCTTATAAAACGAACCCTTGGTCCTCATATATTAACCTTAGTCGGATCAATAAGTTCCATTCTCACTACGTCATTTTCATAAGTTTCTTGATCTGCTCTTGGATTTCTACTAACTACAATTAGAAGGGTATCCTGAGTAAATAGACATGCATGCTCTTCATTGGGGCGAGTAAATACCATTTCTCCCTCTTTAAAAATTTCTATGCTAAGAGGTTCTTCAGATTTAAAAGGTCGATAGTGATATTCATACTCTCCATATACAGTGTACATATAGTGCCAATCTGTAAAATGGCTATGATTTGACCTAACTGAACCTTTTTTTGAGTGGATTAGAGATAAATTTTTCATTGGGAAATTAACTAAGTATTTAATTTCTCCTCTATCGTCAACAAAAGGTTCCTCAAGTTCCACTCTTGGATGTTTAGGCCACATTGTTTCGTCATCGAGATGAATATTGTTAAACTTAAACATAGCCCCTCCTGCTTTACTAATTTATCTATTTTGCTAATTTATTTAAGAAATTACTCAGATCCAGCATAGATTTATTTCTTAATAAATTATCTTGATGACCCCTAATGAGATCAGAGAAAGATTTTAACATAAGTTCAAAATGATCTGCCTCTTCTATGGAAATGTTTTCTACTATTTCTTCGTTGTTGAAAAGGGAAACATTAGCTCTATGGTTAAAATTTTTAGAAAAGACAAATTCTGAATGTAAACATAGATTTTCACCGAAAATGGATAATTCATTCAAATAAGCTGTGTCGTAAGCCCAATCGATGTAACAATCAATTTTATTGTTAATTCTAAGTTGGACCTTCCCCGTAATGTCATAATTTAAATTTTTATCATAAGTGAGCTCCTTCTCAATAATTTTTATCTGCGAATAGTCAAATAAATCCAAAATCAAAGATGAAGGGTAAATTCCTAAATCATAAATTGCACTAGCACCCAGTTTTATGTCTTTTCTGTAGCCTGGGAGATCGAGCGGCGGTAACTGAAAAGAAGATTTTACTTCTTTGATGATACCAAGTTTTTTACCATAAAAAAGATCTCTAATTGCCTGATGGTGAGGGTGATACAGATACATAAGGCCTTCCATGATGGCTAAGTTTCGAGTGTCAGCTTTGTTTATTAGGAGAGAAGTCTCTTCAAATGACATAGTAAGAGGCTTCTCGCATAGTAGATGTATATCATTATCAATAATTTTAATAGCTTGTTCCGCATGAAGTGCTGGTGGTGTCGATAAGTAAATAGCATTTATTTTTTTATCTTCGAACATCTCTGAAGGAGAAGTCCATACATTTATTTTGTGAATTTTTTTTATTTTTTCTAAAACATCAATATTTCTTGAGCAGACCCCATATAGGCTAAATTCGTTGGATTTTTGAACTGCTGGTAGAATTTTATTAATTGCATGCTTTCCTAAACCCCAAACAACTAGATTCATTGCTACTTATTAAAGCCTTTCCAACTTTCTATTACTTTTTGACGAACTCTGGCAACTGTCAATTTTTTAGCAGGTACATCTTCTGTGATTGTTGAGCCAGAACCTATGACAGAATCCTCATAAATAGTTACAGGAGCAACAAGATTCACATTAGAGCCAATGTAAGCGCCTTTCATTACGACCGTTTTATTAGTCTTAACTCCGTCATGATTACAGGTTATTGTCCCTGCTCCGATAGTAACTTTGTCTCCAAGAAGAGCATCTCCTACAAAAGCCATATGATTAACCCTGCAAGAAGTTCCTAATATTGAGTTCTTTATTTCAACAAAGTTACCTATTTGGCAGGCGCCACCAATTATGGAGCCTGGTCTTATCCTAGCATATGGTCCCACCATGCATTCCCTGCCAACTTGTGCATTTTCTATCAAAGAGAAAGGCTTGATGGTAGTCCCTGAGCCGATATGTGAATCAGACATTATTACATTTGATCCAATGGCTATATTATCTTCTAAGACTACTTTTCCTTCAAATATAACATTTGTCTCTATTCTTACCCCAAGACCACAGATCAGCTCTCCTCTAATTTCTACTTTATCTTTATCTAAGAATTGAACTCCTTGTTTTTCTAAATCTCTAATTTTGTCCGTTACTTTCATACTAATATAATGTTAATTTAATAAATTAAAATATAATATCCTTTTATGAACAATATCATTCAGCAAGCTGATGTGTCTTGAAAGGTTTTTTTTGGTCATTAAATTATTTACCCAGTTGAAGCTTCTGAGAATTAGAAGAGATATTCTATGGGTTTTTTCATTCAAGAAAATAGCAAAAAATAAAATCCTACCTGCTAGTAATAAAATTATTACTCAACCATCTTAAGTAATAATATTTCTAATACTTACAAACTAATGAAAACCAGTCCTATATTGATCTCATTGACATATTGTTTAATAAGCTTCATGAGCACGGTAATTTTAGTATATATATTTATAAAGATTTCTGAAAAGATAGGATTTATATCTAATCAACATTCAATAAGCATAAGAGAGGAGAAAGTACCTAGAGCAGGTGGAGTAGGATTTATTTTGATTTTTTGTTTTTCTTTGTTAATCCTCAAACCTCATCTCCCAGCAAGCTATTTTTGGTCTATATTAATTGGTAGTGGATTTATTTCTTTAATAGGATTCTTGGATGATTTAAAGGGATTGTCTCCTTTTTCAAGGATTCTTGCTCAAATAATATTTGTTTATCTTGTAGGATATTACCTAGGAGCTTTTTGGTACATTGATTACCAAACAGAAATAATGAAAATTTTATTCATTTTTTCTTTTATGGTCGGTTCAGTCTGGATAATGAACACATTCAACTTTATTGATGGAGCAGATGGACTTTTATCAATTAATATTATTTTGATTTCTCTTTTTTCAGGGATACTTTTATTTACTCAAGACCAGATATATCTAGGGCTATCTCTTCTTATTTTAGCTAGCGTTAACCTGGCTTTTTTAATTTATAATTGGGCCCCTGCGAAAGTTTTCATGGGGGATTGTGGATCTCTTTTCTTGGGTTCTTTGTTTGTAATAATTCCCTCATATACAGTTTTAAATAACTTGATTCCTCTTTACACTTGGGCAATTTTACTTTCCGTCCTTTACATAGAAACTTCTGTAACTTTAATTTTTAGATTAATAAAAAGAAAACAGATATTTAAAGAAAGACATAATTATCATGCTTATCAGCAACTCATTTTATCCACACAAGATCACTCAGCTCCAGCAAAAATGTCTATATTAATTCAACTATTTTGGACACTACCCCTAAGCTTTGTCTGTTATTTATTCCCTCACTATGGCTTTAGTATATTTATTCTTACTCTTTTACCAATGTTTTTTGTATTCTATTATTTTGGGCCAAAGAAAGCTCAAGGATAAAATAGCATGACTAAATATTTTGTTACTAGGTACTTTTATCCTGACGAGTCTTCTGGTAACTCCCTCCTTCTAAGCCTTTCCAAAGAATTAATAAAATTGGACTCGAAAGACATATGCATTTTAACTTCGAATAGAGTTAGTAATTCTAGGGTCAAATTAAAAAAACATGAAATAAAAGATGGAATAAAAATTATACGTTTAAGAGCCTTGGCCTCAAACAAGAGTAGTATATTATTTAGAGCTGTAGAATATTGTTTATTTCTAATCAGTATATTTTTCTTTATTTTAATAAAGTTAAAGAAGGAAGATGCTTTGATTTCTATGTCAGACCCGCCCATGTTATCTACAATAACCGGCTTCGCATGTTATCTAAAGTGTATAAAACAAATTCAATGGATACAAGATGTATACCCGGAAATTACAAGAATTATAGGAATTAAGATACCTTTCTATAAATCATTGATTCAATTGAGAAACTGGTCGATGAAAAAAGCTTATTTAAATATAGTTATAAGTGAAGAAATGAAAAAATACTTTATAGGCCAAAATATCGATGCTAATAAACTATTAATTATACCTAACTGGACTAGTGAACAAAAAATTTACCCAACTCTAAAAGAAAATAATGAGTCCTATAAAAACTTTGGTGATGGAAACAAATTTATAATTGGATATTCAGGAAATTTTGGAATTTTGCATGATTTCGAAATTCTACTAGAAGCTGCAAAAAAAATTAAAAGTGAAGATGGAATTGAATTTATATTTATAGGTTCAGGATATAGAAAAAATGAGATAGAAAATTACTTAGCCTCTAATTCGCTTGAAAATGTAAGAATCTACCCATTCCAACCAGAATCAAATTTAAATAATATTCTTAATATCCCAGACATCCATGTGATAACCCTAAAGAAAGGGGTGAGTCCATTTGCTTATCCAAGCAAAATCTATGGAGCGATGGCAGCAGGAAAACCGATATTATTCATAGGAGAAAAAGATTCTGAAATTTATAAATTTGTTGAAGAAAATAATATAGGTTTTTCTATTCCAAATAAAGATTTGGATGGGTTAATTAGAGTTATATTAAAAATATATGAAGATGAAAACCTCAGATCCATAATGTCAAAAAATGCTAAGGATATTTTTCTAAAAAACTATAGTCTTTCTATTGCTTCTGGGAAGTGGTCAGATATTTTAAACAAATAGAAAGGTTTACTTTATTTGTATTAAATTAGCCTTTCTATATCTTAATCTTTAATTTCTTCATGGCATCTCCATACTATCATTCGGAATGGTCTTTAGTTTGAATGATTATTTGATGCCAATTTATCTTCCTAGCATGAAAAAATTCATCATTTTTAAGTACGTAATTTTTCTTGATTGTCCAAAAACCAGGCGTATGTTTTATAAATACCCTTTTCTAACTCTATTGAATATTCCCACCCAAGACTACGTAGACGACCTACATCCATCAATTTGCGTAAAGTCCCGTCAGCTTTGCTACCATCAAACTCTATATCACCTTCAAAACCAACTACCTTTGCGATAATAGTTGCTAACTCAGCAATCGTCACATCAATCCCACTTCCAACATTTACATGAGAGCACATAGGGCTAGAAACAGTAGAAGTAAATTTTTCATGCGATAGATTCATAACATGTATACAAGCAGTCGCCATATCATCAACATGCAAAAACTCACGTTTGGGCTGACCAGTTCCCCACACTATTGTTTTTTTTGAGCCAGCAAGCTTTGCGTCATGAAAACGACGCAGCATACCTGGAATTACATGGGAATTTTGAGGATGGAAATTATCATTTTGGCCGTAAAGGTTAGTAGGCATTACACTGCGGTAATCTCGCCCATATTGTCGGTTAAAAGACTCACACATTTTGATGCCCGCGATTTTAGCAATAGCATATGCTTCGTTTGTAGGTTCTAACTGCCCCGTAAGCAATGCCTCCTCTACAATAGGTTGCGCTGCTAGTTTAGGGTAAATGCAGGAACTACCCAAAAACAATAATTGTTGGACACCGCTATTATGGGCGGCTTGAATCATAGTATTTTGAATCTTCAAATTTTGACTTATAAATTCTGCTGGATAGGCATGATTAGCATGAATGCCACCTACCCGTGCTGCGGCTAAATATACTTGATCCGGTTGTTGTTCATCAAAGAAGTTCTCTACAGCATATGCATCCAATAGATCCAGCTCACTACGAGAAGCCAAAATCAATTCAACGCTAGTATCTAAACTAAGTTTACGAACAATGGCAGAACCTACCATGCCATTATGACCCGCTACAAAAACTTTATTTCTAGCTAAAGCCATAATTTTTAGTTCTCTCGTGCCACAGGCACTTTAAACCCATGTTCTTTTAGCAAAGCCTTTTGTTTAGCTTGATCTAAATCATGAGCCACCATCTCGGCACACATTTGTTCCACAGTAATCTCAGGCACCCAGCCCAATAGTTCCTTAGCCTTAGAAGGATCACCCAACAAGGTTTCAACCTCCGCGGGGCGAAAGTAACGCGGGTTAACCCGCACAATAACATCACCCACAGCCAAAGCCGGTGCATTATCTCCTCTAATAGATACAACAGTAGCCACTTCATCAATACCATTGCCACTAAATGCTAGTTCAATGCCTAACTCTTGGGCAGACATGCTCACAAACTCACGTACGGAAATTTGTTTGCCGGTGGAAATTACAAAATCATCGGCTTGTTCTTGCTGCAACATCATCCATTGCATACGCACATAGTCTTTGGCGTGTCCCCAATCGCGCAAGGCATCCATATTGCCCAAATGTAAACAAGGCTCTATACCCATAGCAATATTGGCTAAACCACGGGTTATTTTGCGGGTAACAAAGGTTTCGCCACGACGCATGGATTCATGGTTAAATAAAATACCATTACAAGCATACATACCATAAGATTCGCGGTAATTTACCGTAATCCAATAGGCATAAAGCTTGGCTACAGCATAGGGCGAGCGAGGGTAAAAAGGTGTTGTTTCGCGCTGAGGCGTTTCTTGCACTAAACCGTATAATTCAGAAGTTGATGCTTGATAAAAACGGGTTTTATTTTCCAAACCTAAAAATCGAATAGCCTCTAGAATACGCAAGGTACCCAGGCTATCCACATCAGCTGTGTATTCAGGCAATTCAAATGACACAGCAACGTGAGATTGCGCTGCTAGGTTGTACACCTCATCCGGCCTAATTTCACTGAGCAAGCGCGTAAGATTAGAAGAATCAGAAAGGTCACCATAGTGAAGATTAAAGCGAGTATTGTTGAACAAAGGATCTTCATAAATATGATCGATTCGTTCTGTGTTAAAGGACGAAGTACGGCGTTTTATGCCATGTACTTCATAGTCTTTGGAGAGGAGGAGTTCGGCGAGGTATGAGCCATCTTGTCCTGTGATGCCTGTGATTAGTGCTTTTTTCATTTAATTAATTCCCCTGCTTCTAAAACCTTTATAGTACCAAATTAACCAATAGACCTCATAGGGTAAGTTTAGTATTGATATGTAATAAGTTCTACTGTGACAGTGCGGTGTAAGCGTCTTTTAAATCAGCACCTACCTCTGAGTACGTATCAGGTGACTAATGGTAAGGCCGTCTAATTCATTAAGTAATTCAGTTTTGTCTGTGCAATTACTTATATCAGTTCTAAGAGAGCCTTTTATATTTTTCCAGATAATATCTAAATCATTAGTTGGCTCAGAGCTATTTTGTAACACATATTTTGCCTTAACACCTTCCAAATGAAAGGCAATCCATTCTTAAACTTACTTATTCAATCTCTGCCTTCACTCTAGAGTATCGATTCTAATTGTTGATTCAATCATATTCCAAACCATCTCTGGCGCTAAATTTTTCATACATGCTATATCATAGGGACATTTTTCTAGCGCCTCAGCTTCTGACTTAAATCCAGAGTAAAAGCGTCCCATGCATGGAGAGCATGCCATTGAGATAGATGCTACTTGACTTAGTTTTGATTTTGGGTAGTTCTTAACTAAATTTCCTGGTCCAAATAAAGCAATCAAAGGTCTATTATATGCATCAGCAATATGCATTAAGCCACTATCATGACAAATTATGCATTCAGCATCCTTGATAAGGAATATAGTATCCAATAATGAAACTAATCCAGTTAAGTTGATAATATTCTTAGTTATTCCATCAAGCACTTCTTCAGAATGTTCTCTTTCATTTTTATCACCAACAATGATTATCTTCATGTCTTGATTAATCATTTTGGAGAGAAGCATTTGAAAATTTGATTTAGGCCATATTTTTGGAGTTTGACCGCCATTTGCAGCAGACAGCTGAACAATATAGTAGTTCTCTAATTTAAATTTATTATGAGAGAGTATTTTCTTAGAATTATCACTTAAACTTAAAATATTTGGAGCCTCAGTTTTATAAATACTTTCTGGTCTATTCTCAATTTCTAGGAGATCTAAATATAAATCTATTTCATGTCTTTCATCTTGTACAGGTATTTTAGAATTTAATGATAAACTTTGTATTAGTCCCAAAATAGCAAGTTTAAGTGATCTATGCCTTTGAATATGCCCTATTCTAATTGGTATCCTTGCTATCAAAGTTCCCAGATATATTTTCCAATTTTGTGAATCAAAACCTATTATTGATGCATCATACTTTCCAGCATTTTTTAAAAAAAACTTTATCGTACTAAATAATCCTGAGCCCCTTGGAAGACTTATTATTTCGTCTATCAGATCTGAATTGGAAAGTAATAAAGCGACGCCATATTCTGAGTCAGCTAGGACATCTATCTTAGAATTTGGATACATGGACTTCAACTCTCTAAAGAAAGGTGTTTTCAGTATGGCATTGCCAAGACCAGCATATACCGGAACAAGAAAGCGATGTGTCCCTTTCTCGCCCAATGAGTCTTGAAAACTTTTCACAATATCTTACAGGAGTATTTTACAAGCCTATATAGTTCGATTTATTTCGTTCTGTTTTGAGTTGGTCAAGCTTAAAAAGCTGATTTATCTTCAATAGAATATTATACCTTGGCTTGCTAAATAGAAGCTCATTGAACTTTACTACCCAAGCTTCAAATTGATTCTTTGTATGTTTTAAGGATAACTCGCTATTTTCTTCTGTTCTTACCATATATCTATTGGTAAATATTCTTATTCCATGACTTGATTCATAAAATTTTTATCTGACCCTGTCAATCTGAATACTTCCAACATAGAAACTTTTTTGCCTGCAAAGTGATACTAGAAATTCAGCTAACTCATCTGCATCAATTAAATCATCAAAATCCTGACGCCCAAGATTCATACCAGTTGCTATAGCTCTTGGATATATATCCATAATCTGTATTCCAGATTTATAAGCATCAAAAGTAATAGACGAACTATAACCCTTTAGCGCATGTTTAGCGGCAGCATAATCAGGATCCATTGTGTCGGGGATAAGACCTGATATTGAATTAATATTCATTATCTTGCCATGACCTTTATTTTTTAAATAATTAAAAGACTCACGTAATACAGTCAAACTTGCCTGATACGAACTAGTGTAATTATTTTTTGTAAAACCATTATTAATAATAATATCTGGGTTAATTCTTTCTAAAAACTCTTGATTTAGATCATTCATATTATGCTGTATATAACCTTTTCGTGAACTTTCACGTCGCCCAGTTACATAAACATTCATCGAATTTTCAAAGGCAACAGCCAATCGCTCGCCAAACCCACTAGAGCCACCGAAAATAAGTACTACTGTATTCTGATTCATTCTTGCTTATTACTCCAAACGAAGTTTAATTTATCTAAGAACTCTTGATGTTAGCAACGAGGTCAGTCGTAGAATAACCGTCTAAAAATGGTAAAACCACAACTGATCCGCCGTTACTTATTATTTCTTTTCCACCTATAATTTCTTCCGGAGTATAATCCCCGCCTTTAGTTATAATATTCGGCAAAAGGCTTTTATATAGTTCTAACGGGGTATCTTCTTCAAAACTCACTACATAATCGACTGATTGTAAGCCGCTTATGACGGATGCTCTTGCATCTAAACTATTTATTGGTCGCGAAACGCCTTTTAGGCGAGCGACTGATTCATCGCTATTGAGCGCTACTATCAAAGTGTTCCCCAGCTTTTTTGCAGCTTGCAAATAAGATACATGACCAGGATGTAAAATATCGAAACATCCATTTGTCATCACAACAGATTCATTATTTGATTGAGAATTTCTAATTATATTTTGTGCTTCTGACGCGGTTAGCAGTTTAGTTTTTTGCATCCTACGTGCATTGATTCGTTGTTCTATATTTTCAAGAGAGACAACTGCAGTACCATGTTTTTGGACGGCGATTCCAGCTGCAGTATTAGCCAAGGAAACAGCCTCAACAAGACTGCCATTATCATCAGAAAATACTGCCAAAGCAGCCAAAACCGTATCACCAGCGCCAGTTACGTCAAAAACTTCACTCGCTTCGGTTTCAACATGAACACTTTCAAATTCATTGACCAAAAGCATTCCCTTGTCGCTAAGAGTTACAATAATATTTTTTAATTGCAGGGATTTTCTTAATTCTTTAGCCTTGTTGACTATCACTTCTAGGCTGTCGCATTGTCCTACAATACGCTCAAACTCGATTAAATTTGGTGTAACAACAAATGCTTCTCTGTATAAATTATAATCATCCCCTTTAGGATCGATAAACACTTTACGCTTAAAGCTATTGGAGAGACTAATATATCGCTGGTGGTCGTGGAGAGCACCTTTGCCGTAATCAGATAAAACAATAATATCGTATTTTTCACAGTTTTCTTTGAATACAGCAAATAAATCTTGCTCAGAAAATGGAACTTGAAGTTCATTATCCACCCTCAATAACTGTTGTTGATCTACTAATATTCTTTGTTTACTGCTCGTTTCAAAATTTTTGGGTCGGGATAGAAGACTAGTTCCGACCCCATTTTTTTTAAGCAAATCAGAAGCTATCTCACCTTCAGAATCTTGACCAATTAATCCCAGTATGTCAACAGTTGCCCCGAGGGCGCTTATATTAGCAGCAACATTTGCTGCACCGCCTAATCGGAATTCCTGAGATTTACGTCTAACAACAGGTACAGGTGCTTCAGCTGAGATTTTGATCACATCGCAATGAATATACCAATCCAGCATAATATCACCTACGACCAAGACTTTGCGTGACCTAAGTAGCGCCTTATCGATATTCAACATCTTCTCCCATCTGTAATGCTCCAAATCTTATCAAAAAAGCTAATGATCTCAAGCAAGATCCATAAAACCACAGCTAAAGAGCTAGCTATTTTTAATAACCTTAGTTGGTGTGAACTCGCTGAAATCAAAGTCAGGAGGTAGATTTATCTCATCAAAAGTATAAGCAACACTTTCAACTTTTGTCATACCATTGGAGTGCATAAATTCTACAACCGTAGGGCAAACCGGATAATACTCTTGCACTAACTTAGCAGCAGTGGCTACCGGTATAAATGGCGGAGAAAACACCTTGACCTTAGCCGGTAATGCATCCTCAACAGCTAGATTACCAACTGCTCCCTGCAACAACCCATACTCATAGTTGCTACTATCAAGAACAAATAACTCTTTGGCCCCGCTAACTGCCCTCACTACCTCTTCAGGCAGGGTGCGATCGCCACAAAAAGCCGTAAGACATACTATTGAGATATTTCGGTCAGTTATAGTTTTCTTCACTTTTAGTGCTTCAACTAAACTATCACCATAAGTAATTATGACTATATCACTGCAGTCTCCATATATGGCGGCTGTCTGCAGGTGATTTGAATCATGAGCTTCATCAATAGCATCGGTTGTTTTAAACAACCATCGGTGCTCCATATGAAGCACGGGAGACATAGTGGTATGCATATATCGTGTAAATTGATAGGCCTCACTTGGCCGACTCGGCCATAATATTGAAATCCCTGGTGTATTTGCAAAGAGTGAATTATAGGATGATGTATGCTGCGGCCCATTACCCCACTGGCGACCTATATTCATTCTAGCTGAAAATCTACACGGATAACCTCCACCAAACATATAATCCCACTTGGCTGCTTGAGTTAATATTTGATCCATAGCAAGCAACGCAAACTCCACTCGACCATGATGGACGATGGTATTGAATCCCATCGTCGCCATACCTACACACATACCGGTAACGGCAGACTCAGATACAGGACAATCTAAAACTCGTTCTGGGAAATCAGCAGCCAGTCCTTTTGTCGTGCCATCCGCTCCATTTGCATAGTTAACGCCAAGGCCAATTATGTATGATTTTTTATTTTCCGTAAGCCCCTGATGATGGGCCTTACTAATTGCATCAGTATAATTAATCAAAACTTCTTACCTCTATAGTATCTTTAATTTTTGTGAGAGTCGCTAGTGTTTTAGTTTGTTCATCATCTATCCAACTCTGGATATCAGTTGAAGAATAACCTTCTTGTGCAGCAGCTTTCTTAGCTGCTTCTATACAATCATTAGCCTCTCGGTCCTCTACTGTATCGTCGATCCTATAACTTTCCATTTTATGCTCCAGAATTGGTCCGCTATGTGCGTGGCGCCTAATGACGTCGAGATGCATGACTACAGGTCTACCAGTTTTAGCAGCCTCTACAGCTTGAACTGTTGTTTCATAAACCTTCCTAACATCTTGGCCAGTTTCTCGAAAATAAACAGCGCCCAAACCCTCAAAAAGAGACTTATGCGAGTAATGTTCACTTTTACGGTCTAGCATACTTGAATTCACAGAATACTTATTGTCTTCAATAATAAAGATAATTTGACACTTTTTGTTCGCCGCCAAATTTATCGACTCCATAAAAGAGCCTTCCTCTGCAGCACCGTCTCCTAGAAACACGGTAGTAACATTATTAATACCCGACTGTTGACTTGCAAAGGCCTGCCCAACAGCCAATGACGGAATGCTCCCTAGAATTGGAGTTGAACCATTAAACCCTACAGACCGGTCAAGCATATGCATGGAACCGCCAAAACCTTTACAACATCCTCTGTGGTCACCAAAGACCTCATAGATCATCTTAGGAAGATCCCCACCCTTAGCAAGATAATGTCCATGAGAACGATGATTGCCCAGCATTAAGTCAGATATATCTAGGGCAGTAGCCACCCCAACAGCGCTAGCTTCCTGACCTATCGATAAATGCAAGAAGGAAAATATTTTTTCATCCCAAAACGCATCTCGAATAAACATCTCACTAGTACGGATCTTAACCATCGTTCTAATAGCGTTTTCAAAACTAAACTCGCCTGAGCGAGCGGCAGACTTATCAATATTACTCATTATTCTCTCCAGAAAAATCGATTATTAATCGTCTTGATGTGGGTGATTTCATTTCTAGAAATCCTTCATTTATTTCATCTAGCGTTAAGATATTTGAAACTAATTTATTTACTAACTCAGAATTTTTTACACATGCCTCATAGATAAGTGGCATATCAAGATCAGGATCAAATTGACCACCCATGGACGGAATCATTGTTATATCATCGTAAAACTTTAAGAAATTTTTGAAAGTTACACTTGATCCTATTCGCGGCTGACCAATCAAAACTATATTAGCGCCTTTATTCGCGACGGTAAGAGATTTTTCAATATTGGACACCACACCGCTAGTTTCAAAAATTTTATCATACCGAGCTGCCTCAACTAGCTCATCTGAAAGAATTAAGTTGCCTCCGAAATCTTCAACTTGTTTTCTTTTGCCCATGTGGATATCGACTACATCTACATTGTTAAAACCGAGGACCTTGCACCAGAAAATAATAGCCATCCCCAGACCACCAGCTCCAAAAACAAGGATGGCATCATCTTTAGCAACTTGCGCCTCTTTGGTGACAGCTCCATAGGCGGTGCTGACTGCGCATCCTAACAGAGGTAGTACATGTTTTAACTCTTCACTTTGAGTTACTTTAGTACATCGGTTTTCAGCAACAGTTGTATATTCTGCAAAGGTCGTGCATGGACCGGCCCCTATATCAGCATCATTGATTGTTTTATAACTAATACCTGACATTCCTAACCCACTAGACGGGCGCCAATGAACAACAACGTGATCGCCTACTTGAATTTTTGAGACCTGAGGGCCAACCTGGGTCACTTCGCCATACCCTTCATGCCCCATCAAATGAGGCAAATATTTATCAGCCCCTTTCTTTCCTGTCATTTCATTTACTTGGGCTCCACATAATCCAGTTGTAATCATCTTAATTTTCACTTGGCCCTCGATGGCCTCTTGATGAACTAATTCAATTATTTTCAGTGGCTCGTTTAATTCAGTAAGCACCGCAGCTTTAAACGTATCTTTCATTAATTTATTTCCTCAAAATGCAAGTATATTCATGTTTAGTTTACAACATCACGCCCACTTCCAACATTGACATGTGAGCACATGAGATAAGTTCATTATTTATGTTTGATAAGTTCTACTTTACTAACATAGTGTAAGTGCCCTTAATTCAGCACTACCTCTGCGCACTTATCTATTTGGTAATTATAAGGCTTATGTGTGAAGGTCTCTAAATATATTACTGCTCGTATATTCTTATGAGATCCTTTGCTATTGAGTCCCATGAATAATTTTTAGCTATCTTAATCGATTTTTTTTTCATATCCAAAAGTAGGTTTGAGTTTTTTGCAATATCCAATAGCTTTTCAGTAGATCCTAAAAGATCATTAACGGATATGTGTAAACCATTGCCATCTATTAGGTGGTTTGTTGAGTTCTCGTTCGGTAGTGCCACCGCCACACCGCACCCCATAGCCTCTTGTATTGTGTTTGACGGGACGCCGGGCCACATGCCAAGATCAGCGGCGCAGTATATTTCCTTCAATTCTGACCTAGCCATAAAAGGAAAACGTAGCCAAGATTCACTTAGTAAGCTACTTAATTTTTCACTGATCTTTTTATCATATTCATCGGGCGCCGAACCAACAAGAACCAATAGCAACTCTATACCTCGAAGTTGCAGTTGTTGAGCGATTTCAACAATAAACAAAATATGTTTTTCATCATATTGCTTTCCTGCGTTAACAATAATAAATTTATTCTCCGCATTATGTTTTATCCTAAAATCATCATCTAATGCCTTATCATAATTCATCATTGATAAATCAGTGCCGAGCGGAGAAATAATCTGATTGCAGATGGGGATATTTAACCTTTTTACTAGCCAAGATTGGGAAGCTTTGGTAATTGGCAAATATTTATTAACTATCGAGAACTTTCTCAAATAATAGTGAACCTTCGACCAAAAATAATAAAAAATATGATAAAGATAAGTTCTTTTAAGGGACTCCACCACAAAATCCTGATGTGAATCTATAAAAATTTTGTAGCCAATTTTTTTTTGTAAGCGAACAACATTGAACAACCACAAATTTGTTGCTCCATGAACGTGAATAAAGTCTGGTTTAAATTCTCTTATAGTACTTACAACAGAAAAATATAAAATTCCAGCAGGAAAAATAGATGAAAAAAGTGACTTTTTTCTTATGATATCAATTCCTTTATCATTAAAAATCCCGGTCCCTACCTTACGGTTTCCTAAAATGTTTTTAACTGATTTATCGTAATCTGGAAACGGGAAATAATAATCTGAAGTTAGAACTTTAACTTGGTAACCTAAGTTTTTCTGACAAACAGGCAAGTAGTTTTCTTGATAACCAAACCCTTCATGATAATAATTAATAATATGAAGTATTTTTTTCATTACGTATTCTAGTCAGGAAATTGAATCTATGGCATCAAATACATTGTCAGTTTTATTTGAACTGTAAAAATCAGTTAGCTGTCGTTTACCCTTCAATCCATTATCCACATTATTATCGATATAATTTTCTATCAAAACAGCAGCAGAACCTGGATCTTCAGGTAGTTGTAAAACTATATTTTTAAATGCGTTCTCTGACGAGTAGCCAAACTTGGTATCAACAACAGCTACATTTCCATTGTAAGCAAGCGATTTAAGAAATGCCCCTTCAATCGGTGCAGACCAAAGACTAGGATTTGCAACTAATTTTGCTTTACGAACTGCCTCTTCAAGACCTGTTTCCCACGTACAATCTTGGAATGTAACATTATTTAAACGCGAGCACTCACTAAATATACTAGAAGCAGCGTTTATAGACATAGGAATGAATATTTTGAGCTTGGGTAATAGTAATGATATGTTCAGAAAATATATAATTCCTTTAGCAGGATGTGTAGAACCGTGATAAACCAGATCATATTCTCTAGTTATATCAGTCAATTCTATATTTTGAATGTCAGCTAATGATAGATCAACAGGCTCCATCCCTACTACACGGCAGTCAATATCATAACCGAAATGTTCTAGAAGTAACCTTCTTTGTGAATGTGTTTGAGCCAAAAAAACTATACTCTTTGAAAATAACATAAGTTGTTCAAGATAATTAATGGCTGCTTTTTTTCTCATTATTGGCGGCCAGGAATAGCATTCCGGAAAGGAATTGCGAGGGTTTGATATACATCTCAGGCATTCAGCTCCATTGGATTTGTTATAATTGTAGGACATCATACAAAAGAACGAATTGTCCATAACATAAAAATATACGGTATTTTTTCTAACCAATCTCATAAAAGTTTTATACCCGATACTTTGTGGATGCAAGACAAGGATAATGTCACCTCTAACAAATAGTGTCTTTAACTTAAAAACAATCCAACTAAATGATCTTAAAAATAACTCGAGGAGAAGAGTTAGGTATTTTTTATTTCTGATCAGAGGCGATAACGCGATCATTCGGCGTGACAAAACTTTATACCCTCGCGACTTTGCTGCTGGTTCTAACCTTCGCATTAACCTACCGACGCCCCCATCCGAAAATCCGATACCAGATATTAGTATTTTCCTATTCATAAAGAATTTTGTGTTTCCTGAACTTAATAGTTCAAATATATATACTCTTTCAACATTTTCCGTGCCAACCAAGAAGAATCTTATACAGGAAAAGATGTTTTAAGAACCCGCTACTACAGAAAGGAACTGTTCCGAACACAAAATAGACTTGCGTGTAATGTCTTATAGTAAGATAAAATCTCAAACCGGCGGCTTTCCATCTAGCATAAGCTTGATCCCCTGTTTAATAGATGATGAATGGCTCCATCCAATACTTAATAAACTAGAGCTGTCATTACTAACATCCATAATTTCATCAGAAGAGGTGGGAATTGCACCGAAGACCAACTCAGTGTCTACAGCATATTTGTCTATGATTTGAGTACGTAGCTCTAAGCTGAAGTCTCGAACACTGGTCTTAATTCCAGTGCATACATTATACTCTTTAAAGTTTTCTTGAATATTAACTGCCTTTAAAGCTAGGATAAATGCACTAACTACATCGTCAATATATATAAAATCCCTTAATTGAATTCCACTAGTAAGATTTACTGACCCGGAGTTTTTTATTAAGCTTGTTTGCAACCAGGGTATGAATTTATCACTATTATCACCGGGACCATAAACATGGTGGATCTTCATATTAATAACAGATATACCTGAAAAACTAAAATATTTTAACCACTCTATAAATTGTTTCTTGGATAATGTGTAGGCCTGCATATGGTTAGATATTAAATTATCAATATTGAAAAAAGTATCTGTATTTATGAATATCTCTACACCGTGCTTTACGGCACTTTTCAAAAGGTTGACACCCAGCACAATATTTGTGTCAACAATATCCAATTCATTTCGTTGTTCCCTGCCGTAACATGTGGCGACATGAATGACTACCTCAATACATTCGTGAATGAAAATATCTTCCAACACATGCTTGTCAATATCGTATGAGACAACATCATCCATTAAATGATTAACTCTTAATAAGCTGGACATTGATCTTTTTAAAACAATAACCTTATGTCCCTCTTCCAATAAAGCAGATAGGAGATGGCTCCCCAAAAAACCAGTGGCACCAGTCAACAAAACAGTTTTTTTAATGTCACTATTTATTACAGAAGTCATCATCTATTTACTTTTAAAAGGACCCTAAGACTTAAATATAAAATACATACCTAACAGTAGAAGCTAATTTATTGCCGAATTAATTCAATGAAACTTAAATTACCAGCAGTTTAGTGAAATATTGCCAGTTAGACATATTGATCAATGAACTCCTCTACAGTAGCCTGAAAACGAGCGAACATAGATTCTGTCATACCATGATGCAAAGGAAGTAGAACTCCTTGCGCCATGACTCTGTCGGCATTTGGGTATCCCTGATCCAGGACCTTTTTCTCCATATTCTGACACATCGGCTGACGAAGAACATTACCAGTGAAAACGACTCTAGTCTGAATGTTTTTATTTTCCAAAAAGATCTGAAATTCTTTACGTGTAAATGGTGCCGATTCCTTAATAAGGAGTGGGAATGCTAGCCATGCAGTTTCACATCCAAAAGTTTCCTTTGGATTAGTGAAGTAATCCGAGTGTTTATCAAAAAACTTACACTGTTGCTTAAAATTGGACTGTCGCGTTTCTATGTTTTGTTGGAGTTTTTGTAATTGAGCCAAACCAAATGAAGCGCCCAGCTCATTGCCTTCTAAATTATATCCAACAGTCTCGAACACAAATTTTGCATCATAATCGATACCATCAAGGTCAACGTTAAACCTATTTTCAATGGCTTCACTTTTTTCATCAAACAGAGAAGAGCTTCGCCCCCAAGATCGCAGTAGTTTTGCTTTTTCCATTACTTTTTCGTCATTAATCGCTAAGGCACCGCCATTTCCGGCACAATTAATTATGTGAGAACCATAAAAACTTGTTATTGACATGTCTGAATAAAAACCAGACCCTTTTCCATTTATGGTCGCGCCGAGAGTGTCGGCGGAGTCCTCTATTACAACCAAACCATGCCTATCCGCAATCTCTCTTATCACAGGCCAGTCACAAAGATTACCCATCAAGTTCGGTGCTAATATAGCTACGGTTTCATCAGTAATTTGCGCCTCAATCTGGCTGACATCAATACAATATGTTAACGGCTCAACATCGATGAAAACTGGGATCAATTCATTTTTTACTAAACACCCAATGGATGTCGAAAACGTAAGCACTGGCGTTATAACTTCTCCACCTGCTGGAAAATTAAAAGCCTCTACTCCAATATAAAGAGCAGAAGAGCCAGAGTTTACATAAAGGCAATGCTTCTTATCAAAAAGACTTGCAATCCTTCGCTCAAATTCTCTAGAGTATTTACCCATCTGAGTTGATTCAGACAAACATTTGACCACAGCGTCAATCTCTTCCTGGCCATAAACAGTTTTCGCGTAAGAAATTTGCTCTAATTCGACCATATCATCTTTCTTGTTAGTCATTTCCACTATCCCTTTCCTTTAATTTATTTTCGTAGTTATTTATTTGGCTGAGAGTTACACATCTCATATCTTCGCCATTTAGCCATGATTGATGCCATTCAATAGTAGTTTGAAGGGTTTTATTCAAACCCCAGGTTGGCAACCATTTTAATCTCATTTTTACTTTCGAAATATCAAGCTTTAATGACTCTGCCTCGTGTGGCTGTTCCGAGCTATCCAATACCCAGGACACATCAGCTGGCCAAAGCGATACTAAATAGTCCATTACTTCGCCAACGGGTTTGACACATTCATCTTGAGGACCAAAATTCCAAGCTTCTGCATAAATCTTGCCATTTACATATAAATTTTCAGCCAACATTAAGTATCCTGAAATGGGTTCAAGTACATGTTGCCAGGGCCTTGTAGCAAGTGGATTTCTGATGACCACAGGCTTATTTTTTTCAAATGCCTTAAGCGCATCAGGAATGAGTCTATCTTGTGACCAATCACCACCACCAATTACGTTTCCAGCTCTGGCAGATGCCAGAGATACGCAGCTGTTGTCACCAAAAAATGATCTTCTATAAGAAGACGTCACTAATTCTGAACACCCTTTGCTACTACTATAAGGATCGTGTCCCCCCATTGATTCATTTTCTCGATAACCCCAAACCCATTCATTATTTTCATAACACTTATCGGTTGTTACATTTACAACTGCGACGACAGACTCACAAGCTCTGACAGCCTCAAACAAATTTACTGTACCAATAACATTTGTCTGATATGTATCTAAAGGATTCTTGTAAGATAATCTAACTAGAGGTTGTGCTGCCATGTGTATTACTATCTCTGGTGAAAAATCTAATAAAGACTTTTTCAATTTATCCAAATCTCTGACATCACCAAATTCACTTTCGATACCATCATGGATATTGGTAATCTCAAATAATGATGGAGTTGTATTTGGCTCTAGAGAATACCCTTTGATAATGGCGCCTAGCTTTTGAAGGTAAAGAACTGTCCACCCTCCCTTAAAACCAGTATGCCCGGTTAAAAAAACCCTTTTCCCTTTCCAAAAATCGGCATTCATTTATATCCTATTCCCATGATTTCCAGGGTGCTTTTTTTGTTTGCCATAACTCTTCTAAATATATTTTGTCCCTTAACGTATCCATTGGCTGCCAAAAGCCATCATGTATGTATGCCATGAGTTTGCCATCTAACGCTAAGCTTTTAAGAGGCTCTTGCTCCCAACTGCAGTCATCTCCAGATATACGTTGTAAAACTCTTGGAGATAGTACAAAAAAACCTCCATTTATTAGAGCGCCATCACCCTTAGGTTTTTCTCTAAAGTTCATCACTTGATTGTTTTGAATGTCTAAAGCTCCAAATCGTCCGGGTGGATATGTAGCGGTAAGTGTAGCATCCTGACCATGCCCTTTATGGAAATCTATTAGTTCTGAGATATTAACATCTGATAGGCCATCTCCATAAGTAAAGCAAAAACTTTCTTCATTCTTTATATACTCAAATACTCTGGCTAGTCTACCGCCGGTCATAGAGTTATCGCCGGTATCAACCAAGGTAACTGTCCATGGCTCGGCTCTTTCTTCATGGACTTCCGTGGTATTGTTTTTCATAGAAAAGGTTACGTCTGATTGATGCAAAAAATAATTACTGAAGTATTCTTTAATAATATAGCCTTTATAGCCACAGCATATAACGAAATCATTAATACCATGGGTAGAATACATCTTCATGATATGCCATAAAATTGGTTTGCCGCCAATTTCAACCATTGGCTTTGGCTTTATAGTAGTTTCCTCACTCAAACGAGTACCCAATCCACCTGCTAATATGACAGCTTTCATATTTCTCCAATCTAATTAATATTATACGTTATTAAATAATTTATATTTTCTCTTAACTATTTTCTTTTTATCTAAGAGTCGCTTGTTAGAACAGTGATGGTAGTACCAAAATATCTATTTATGAAATCTGCATTCTTGAGAAATTTCATTACTTTAATATTTTATTAGCATGTCAATCATATATCTTTTTTGATATTGAGCGTGTGCTCGCCCAAGATAAACCAAAGACAAAAAACAGATTTATCAGGTATTCAATTGTATGACTACTATATGTCAATGAAAGTATTACTACGAATATTGCTAACATATATAGCCAAGTATCATTTACGTATTTTTTTATTTTAAACAGGACTGCTGCTATTAAAGCGCATTGGAATAGGCCAAAATACAAGACTAAATTCAATAAACCAATAGACTTGGGGTCCTCGAGAGATCCTGTTATTTCAAAATATGAATATAGACCAGAGTTATATAAGAGCTGAGGTACACTTTTTTCCAACCCAAAAAAACCGTACCCTACAAAAAGATCTATTAAAGATATATTTCTAAGTATTTCAAAACCAAGGACTATATTTGAAGCGCTAAACCCTTTTGTTTGTTGACCTGAAATGAGGTTATCGACCACAAAAATACCACTTACTTTACCAATAATGAAACCACTACCGAGGAATAATACACTGGAAAATATGATAATAAGAGGAGTCATGCTTATAAGATTACGAAGTAATTTTTTACGCAAATAAACTAGGATAGCAACTGAAAACATAATCAAAGCAGCAACGGACATTGTTGACAAAAATGCAAGAAGTAGTAAATACCGACTTTTAGAATTATAAACCAAAGAAAATATTACTGCCGGCATCAAAAAAAAGGCTTGATGTGACGGTTCATCAAAAATGGTATTTATTCGAGGCAAAGCCATTCCAGTTGATATCGATGCTTCAGGAGTTCGATATGAAATTATAAAATCGCCCAATAGAAAAAATGAAACAAAATCTATTATTGCAAAACATGCGATAACTAGACAAATAAAGTAATATTGAGACCATATTTCATAAGGATTTTTTTTTGCTATCATGTGCACCATCAATGCATAACCCATTAAAAATGCGACTAGTTGGTATTCTCTTACATCAGAATAAAGCATATTAAACGCAAGCAATATTAATATAAATAAAACACTTAATGACAAATGAACGGTTGTTGATTTTATAAGTAAATAGAACAGTCCAAATACAACTAAACTAAGTTGTACATAACTAATATAATTACCCAAACCAATTTCAGTAATACTTACAGTTGACATAGCAACATAAAGTGGCAGAAACCAAAAAATCATCAAGTAAGGTTTTTTAATCAACATTTATAATGTTACCCAGTCAGTAATACTATTAACAACAGTACTGACATCATCTTCAATTGAGAGATGTTCTCCAATAGGCAAGCTTAAGAGCAAGTTATCACTCTCCCATGAAAAACCTCTTTCATTTTCCTGGCCATGCCCTTTATATGCCTCTAGTCTTGGCAAGGCAATCGGGTAGTGTATTCCCGTCTGTATCCCCGACTCTCTTAACATTGCTTGCATTTTATCTCTATTAGAATGACGAATGACGAAGAGATGATAAACTTGTTTTGCCCAGTCTTGTCTAACAGGTAATGTAATTTCTCGTATATCTTTTAATCGCTCCATATACTCATTGGCAATCGTAATACGATTATCAGTCCACTCATCTAAATGTCGAAGTTTTACTGTCAGTATCGCAGCTTGAAGTCCGTCGAGACGTGAATTTCTTCCCTCAAATTTATGATCATATTTTGCTATACGGCCATGATTAGCTATCATTCGACTTCTTAAAGCTAAGGCCTCAATATTAGTAACAATTGCACCGCCATCACCAAAAGCACCGAGATTTTTACCTGGGTAAAAACTAAAACAACCTAAGTCACCAATGGCACCTACTTTTTGACCTTTATATTCAGCACCATGAGCTTGAGCACAGTCTTCTATGATCTTAAGGTTATATTCTTGAGCTAGCTCAATTAGTGGGTCCATGTCACAAGGATGTCCGTAGAGATGTACAGCTATAATAGCAACTGTATTGGGCGTGATCCGTTTTTTTAGATCTGCAATATCAATAGTGTAATCATCTGAACGGGCATCACAAAAAACAATTTTATGACCTACACGTGAGACCGCTTCGGCACTGGCAATAAAACTATTAGCTGGCACAATAATTTCTCCATCCTTTGGTAAATCAAGGGATTCGATTGCAATCTCAAGGGCATCGGTTCCATTCCCTACGCCCACACAATATTTAGCTTGCTGATAATCAGCAAAGTGTTCTTCAAAATGAGAAACATTCTTCCCTCCAACAAAAGCACTTTCACTTATAACATTAGAAATTGCTTGATCGATTTCTTCTTGGATAGAAAGGTATTGTGAATGTAAGTCTAAAAATTTAATCATAAGTTTATTTTATCGTTTCAATAACGCTTAAAGAGAAAAAGTTTATATCAAGATTTTTGGATTCTTAGTTATTTATAATCAATTTGGCGCAGGGCTTTCGCAGGGTTGCCCACTACAATCGTATCTGGATCAACATTTTTAGTCACTACACATCCAGCACCGATCAGACTATTTTTTCCAATTTTGACTCCAGGCAAAATGGTTGTATTAGCACCAACTTTCGCATTATTTCCTATTAATGGTCCTTTTAATTCGTCTTTGACAGACGCATTTTTTGGGTAACGCGCATTAGTTAACACTACATTTGGACCTATCCAACATTCATTTTCCAATGTGCTATATTCCGGCACGAATACTTGGGAATGTATTCTCACATTATTCCCAATATTAATATGATGCTCAATTACAGAAAGTGTTCCGATAGAAACATCATCGCCAATTAGATTCAGTTCTCTAATATTAGCTTTATTCCCAGTCTGAAAGTTTTTACCAATCTTATTGCCAGCATAAATATATGTACCTGCACGGATAATCGAGCCACTACCAATAAAGGTTTGGATATTTTTCATACCTTTAAATGGTAAGCCGATTATAGAAAATTCCTCAACTACAACGTCCTCACCAAGTGTCACATTAGGATATATAAGGGCTTTTGGTGAAATCTCTGACATTTTAGGCTTCTTTAATGATGTCATTAAGAATGTAAGCCTCATTAACCAAAATCAAGGTCAATCTCTTATTTTTTTGAATTAAAGATAGAATATTCATATTGGCTGACCTAGCTTAATTTTTTGTGGCTTAAAACGAAGAAAAACCTCTTTTCCTGTTTCAACAGATTCATAAATAGCATTTATTAGTTCGATACTTTTCCTGCCTTGTAGCCCATCAACTAAATTTTTTCCTCCACCTGAGATGCATTCCACAACATGTTCGTAGTAGGCTTGATGTCCAAAACCATAGACATTGGGTGGATTAACTGAAAATTGTTCTAGTACTAAATTATCCCCTTCGAGCTCTTCTTCAAAAGCCCAAGATTCCATTTTGTTTACAGCAAAACCTCCAATCACAACACTACCTTTCTCACCTAAAACTGAAATTGAGCCTTCAAGATCTTTTGGTCTAGCTGCTGTTGTAGCTTCAATAATCCCTAGGGCACCGCTCTTAAATTTTACAGTTACAACAGCCGTATCTTCCGCCTCTATATCGGCAAGAGCGGTTGTAGCATGAGCGAATACCGACTCTACATCTCCCATCATCCACTCCAATAGATCAACATGATGACTAGCTTGATTTGTGAGTACACCTCCGTCCATGGCCCAAGTACCTCGCCAAGCATCTTGATCATAATATTTTTGATGGCGAGCCCAGCGCACTCGCACCGTACCCAATATCAACTTACCAAAGCGTCTAGCCTGATGGGCCTCACGTAACTTAACCACAGGAACATTAAAACGATTTTGTTTAATTACAAAAAGTCGACAACTGTTCTTATCACACGCCTCGATCATTGCATCTGCATCATCTAGAGTTAGCGCCATTGGTTTTTCAACGATAATATCTTTTCCATACTTAGCTAGATTAATTACATGCTCAGCATGCAAACCACTGGGGGTTAGCACCACCGCTGCATCTATGTTTTCTTTTTGCATCAACTCGTCCATGTCAGCATATGCTGGCACCCCAAATTGAATCCCAATTTTTTTTGCTTTTTCAAAAATATTGTCACAAACTGCTGCTAGCTCTGCTCCCTTGATTTGGTTAAGACCAAGAAGCTCAGAGTGTCGTTTAGCGATTCGGCCGCAGCCTATTAGAGCAAGTTTAAGCATAAAAATCTTATTTAGTGATATGGAATTTTAAACCTATTTAATAATGGAAGTATATAAGTCACGCTCAGCTTTCGTTGTAAGTTGATTATTGTGCCATAGCAAAGTGAAGGTACCATCTACTGCTTTGCAAGCATTTTTCAATTGTAAAAACTTATCATAAGCCCTATCACTGAGTCCAAGTCCCATATAACTCTTGGAAATCACCGTGTGTTCCATAGCTATTAGTGGTTGTATGCGTAATTTAAGAATACGATCAACAAGCGGATCAAAAGCTGGATACTCATGGCAAGTACCGCAACGAAAACCTGCATGCTCTGCATAACTCATGGTGCTATCATAATCCATCTTAGCTTTCTCCCAACCATTCAGAGTATTAGGATGCTTCCAACGAAGAAAGTGCATTCTTCCTCCCCACATATCTTGTTTTATATTCTCTTCAGCACAAATTTTTTGTAATCGTTCTGCCTCTGAGCATATAGTGTCCTGATCCAGGAAGGAATTATAACTGGGATGTAGACCAATCTCGTGTCCACGAGAGTGAATCGTACGTAATAGATCCCTAATAATGGGATGATCAAGTTCGTATTCTGCATCAAATTGAGGATTTGTTCGTCCACATATAAAATAGAACGAACTCTTTAAACCAAGAGCCTCAGATTTCTCCATTATCCACTCAAATGTGTTGTAACGATCATACCGAGACAATTTATCGGCTTTAAAAAATGATGCCCACGGAGCTAATAGTGCAGAGCAAAAATCACGATACTTCAAGATATCTACCATCATCCTACGAATAATATGATAGGGGGTAGCAAAACGATATCGACTTACAACATCTACATCATGAGAAAGTTTTATCTTAAATTTGTTCTCAATTAAGTCCTGACTAGGCCATAACTTTTTCATTACCTGTCTCAGTATAATCAGCCACTCATCTATAATAGGCCTCTCAAGATAACCATTTTTAAAAGCATGCGAAGAATAGGCTGAAAATCTACCATGATAATCAACTCCTTTGTGATCAATTTCTTCTATACGCGTGAGCACCCAAAATATTAGTCCTAAAATATCATATTTAATGCAATACCCTTCATTGGTTTTATGAATAAGCTTGTTTTGTCCTTGTGATAAACCAGGCGCTGGTAAATCTGGTCCCAGAGCAGATGCAAGCCAACCTTCAGACTCTGGAAGCCATGAACCCATCAACAAGCTAGTGTCGGCTTTCAAAAAAGTAAGCGGATCTAACAGTATCTCTATTTTTTTAGTGGAAGAAGGCAGAGTGATTACAGCGTGCTTGTCATTAAGAACTTTGAGTGAGAGATGAACAGATAATCTCTCTCGCAGAATAGTCTGCAACCACTCAAGCTGATTGGAAGTATATGTCATACTCAATTTGTATTGTTACCTTTTAAGCTGAGTAAAAAGGATCTTAAACGTAAAAGTAACGATGGTGTTTTTGAAATATTAAAAACTAGTTTTTGCTTCCCACCAAAAGCTCGAACAAATCGCTCCACAGGCTCTATCATAGAGCCTTCAAAATTAAATTCTTTTGTAACAGTCGATGCAAATTTAATCGCCTCCCACAAACATAAACTAGTTGCCCCGCTATTTCGTAATTCTGGATCACTACCACTCAATAAATAGTAGGCACTATTCTTATCCCACACTATGTATACTCCTGCGTGTGACCTACCATCTTCATCTACTGCAATAAAAATCTTACGTGCGTTGCGTTCAGCACAAGCATTATCTAACTTAATAAAAGTCTGTTCATTGTATGGCGGCTTAATGTTTTTTCGCTCATAAACCATCTTATTTAATTTAACAAAATCATCAATAGAGGGATTATCTAGGAATACCAAATTATGGCGATTTGTAGATTTTCTGATATCGGTTCGTATTTTTTCCTCTAAATTAGACCAAACCACATCTAAGGATGACATATCTTCTATGACATAGGTATAGTTTGTCGTTTGTTGAAAACCTTTCCAATAAAATGGCAGCCAATTTTTTTGTTTATAATCCCAATTCTGTAAAAAATAATCAAACTGAGGTAACTGCTCAATCAAATCTGTCATTATATTTTTTTGGTGCCCTAACATTTTTGCGTATTTTGCCTGACTTGGCTTTATCCACGGTCCAAGATATTGGGTTAATTCAGGCAATGTAGATAGCTTTAAGCCAAATCTATTTTTTATAATATATGGCATTGATGCAATGATTTTTTCATCTTTAAAGACAAGAGCAACATCCCATTTATCGACACCTACTGAAGAATCAAGCCACCAATCTTTTGAGAATAGAGGAATAAGATCTTCATTAGCACATAATTCTCTATAAAGAATTTTCGAAGATTTAGCCTCTTCAACAACAGAATTATCCATAAAACTATCCTATTATGGATTCTAAAGTGGATATTTCATAAGAAGGTGTTATATCTTTCATACAATCTGGATATAAACCAGCAAGGGGATTAATCATCAGTGTTTTCAGAATAAAGTTTCCTAAACCCATGTATGCAGAGATTAACATAATCATTTATTTGAAACACCAGCATGCAAATAATTAGTGATTGCATCAGCCACCGGTACATTAGCGAAGAAATATTCTGGGTCTACCATTTTTTCTTTACTTATTTCTTCTTCAAATATTTCATCAATTTTTTGCATATCACTCTCAGTGATTAATCTAGCTAAACCATCTTCGACCATGTCGTACATTAAACGAAAAGATGATTCTAAAATCCAAATTGGCTTATTATAGGGTAGCAGATCAAACAAAAGAGTAGTTTGAGTTCCAGCAATGACATCGATTTCCGCCATATTTTCAGGTGTTAAGACATCTACAATTTCTATTTTGTCTTTGAACTCATCAAGATAATATGACTCCAATTGATCCTCCAGTAATTCGTCAGTTCTGGGTTTAAATAATATCTTAAACCCTGCTTTGATAAATTTTTTAATATATTCACCAACTTTTATTGAATCTGAAAGAAATTCATAAGGAATAAGTATTGCCTTATTTTTTCCTTTTTTAGGCAAATATTTATAGTCATAATAATGCTTGTTAGAGCTAACGATGTGATAAGTATCGGAATACAATCTGCTATTTTTCAATAAGGTAGACTTCCAATACTCGCCCCACACTAGCACATTATCATACCAACGGTATTTCTCAATTCCTTGCATTACATAGGCTTCATGTCTTCGTGCATATACGCCATGCTGAAAGCCTAGTGTTTTAATTCCTACATCCTGAGCTGCATATAATAGAGGATAAACGGTATTTGCATCATCCAAACCAAAAAATAGTTTATATTCAAAGTGCTTAAAGTTTGCTAAGTTCACGCCATAATTATAGCGATGGGTATTTACGATCGACTCAGCAAAAAATATTGCATAATTGAAAATTAGATCTTTATCATCATTTAAAAATACTTTGTTGTTCTTAGGCGGCTGAACTAATGGAAGAATATAAATATTTCTATTAAAGAAATTACTTATTAGCTTTTTATAACTAACGCCTGTTACTTGTAAAACCTTATATTTACTTTCTAACTGCTCCAACAATTCTCTACTGCGAAAATCATCAAGACCATATCGATAAAAAAGAAGATCCCCTTTTTTACTGGGTATGAACGTATTGCGTAATTGTATAACTGTCGTATATATCTTCCTGATGAGTTTTTTGAATGTGCCTTTATCTTTACCCTGAGCCTCCAATATAATTTGGATTAAAGTATAAAATTTTCCTGGCGAAATACTTCTGAATTCAATTTGTCCTAGCAGATATTTCTCTATTAAGGGCCTATATTTAACGAATTGGTAAAAATATTGCCAATAAATCTTAGATATAGTTGCTGGAAACCAATCGATATTTTCATATATAAAAGCCTCTTTAACATTTATGCCACTACTTGTTGGTATATTATAAAATTGATAAAGGAGAGATTGAGCTTTATCAAGGTCACAATCGGGTTGAAAAATTTCTAAATTACCAGCATCATCTATCAACTCTAATACACCAGTATTTCCTTCTTTTACGCAGTATCTCTTCATGAACTTCTTAGAATACAATTAAAGTCTTTGATTAACATATCATTTGCTATCAAACCATGAAGCGCACTATTTTCATTACCTGTGCCGCCAGCAATACCAATAAAATCGATATTATTATTTTTTGCTGCCTCTAAATCACTCAAAGAATCTCCAAAAAAAACGAACCTTGAGGTTGATACATTTGGGTAAATTTTCCGAATTTTTTTTAGATTTTCTGATTTTGATGCAGGCGAGCCCAGGACAGATAAAAAATACTTTTGGAGCCCTCTAGCTGAAATTATCTGACAGATCTCATTTTGAGGTGTTGCTGAGTTGATGAAGCATTTACGTTGAAGGAAATTTTCTTGAATAAACTTTCTTGCTCCAGGGATCTCAGGACACATAATCACTTTATCAAAGACAATTTTTGAAAATTTATTAGCCAAACTATCCATATCAAATTGATCTCTTCTCATATTAAGATAAACATCATGATAATATCTAAATTTATCAAATCTACTCATACCACCATTAGCTAAATGGTGTGCCACCACTTGATCGACAATTTCTGAGCCATAAGGGCTGTACAATTCAGCAAATGCATTAGCTTTTATATTAACCGAGTCTGCTAACACACCATCAAAATCAAAAACTAATATGCTTTTTTGATTAATTAAATCTTGAATACCTTCATAAATCATCACTATCAATCGCTTTTGTATTAATAAAGCTCACCAAGGTTAAGATTATTTGCAATAGCTAAATGAATAGCCAAAAACTAATTATCCATTATTTTTGAATTATCTAATTCTTGATGGACATCTTCAATAATTTCCAAAACTCCCTGTCCCAAATCGATAAATTCATCAGGCACTAATTTCTTAGCCTGCTTGGGCGTGTATCGATATGGCGTCATTGCATAATGATCTTGAGAAAAATTTTCCTGTGAAAAAACAACATTCTTTTCTACACCGGAGATCTCGAAAATCAGATCAATCAACTCTTCAGAATTAAGTACTTGATGACCACTGACTGTTATTGCTTTGTTTTTATGTATTTCATCCAAAATATCGACACTCAATCTTGCCGCGTCGCGCACATGTATATATTCTCGTCTTTCTTTTCCTGTTCCACGATAGTCCAACTTACCTTCTTTGATTACCTGGCTCACATAACGGCGTAAGCCATTCCAGGGTTGCGAACCAGGTCCATAGAGAGAGCCATATCTAAGAAATGTAAAATCTAAATCGAACCTTTCTCGATATGTTTCTATAATTATTTCAGCAGCTTGCTTACTAGCCCTGTAAAAAGAACCATATGGGCTATAGACGTACATTGTGGATGCATAAATAAACCGCTCAACACCAGATTTTACAGCAGCCTCTAGCGCTACTGTTGTTCCCATGACGTTCAAGTTAACTGTATCAAATGGACGTTCTTTTGCCTCACCTATGTCTGCAATGCCAGCAAAATGATATAAATACTTTGCTCCACTGACAACTGCATTAACTGCGTCATGATCAAGAATATCTCCAACTACCATTTCCTGATCTGCTCTAAGGCTAGATGAAGCTTGATGGTCAAAGATGGTTACTTTAAAGCCACGATCACTAAGAATATCGGCAGTATGACTCCCAATAAACCCGGTACCACCAATAACGACTACTTTATCCATTATTAACTCCTATAGATATCTCTCGTTGAACTGCATACTAATGTTCAGGTACAAGTCCTTCTAAAGGTTTACAGGACAAAAAATGCACAGCTTCTTCCATCTTCAAGGGATGCAATTTTTTATCGCCAAATTGAACAGTGGTAATGAGGACTTTTTTCATGGATGATCCAATTGGGTTTTGACGTAAAGGATATTACTTATAGTGCCATGCTTATCAGTTTTCCATTCTTCTTTTTCAAAAACCTGAAAACCATGAGATTCAATAATCTTCTCAACTTCTCCATGGCTGATGTTTTCAGATATCTCTATAACTAATGACTTAAGCCTTGGGTCAGATAATGTCTTACTAGAATGATGAATTATAAGCCCTTCATTCCCGTCAACGTCAATTTTAATATGATTGGGAAATGGCACGCCATCCATCTCTACGAACTGATCCAAAGAAAAGGTTAGTATCCCTTGTATATGTTCAGGTTTAAACTGAATCGACTCACTTTCTGCCTTACCCACAGAATGTGTTGCAGAACCTGGAATAGTGGACGATAAGAAAAACTTTTCAACCTTCAAGTCAGTATCAAAACCCATACACAATGCTGTTACGGTATCAGCTAAATTGTTAGCTGCGATATTACGATTTAAAGAATAATAATTTGAAGATTCTGGTTCAAAAGCAATAAGACTACCACCAACGAGCCTTTTACCTATGAGCAATGAGTAAGCACCTACATTCGCGCCGATATCATAAACTACATCATTTTGTTTAATTTGATTTGCAATCCAATTCATTGTTGTTCGCTCAGCCGTATATGATAACTTTGCCCTCATGAAATACTCTTTTTCACTGGATACAATAAAGGCTATATTTTCACCAAGCACTTTTGAAACAACCCTTATAGGAGAACCATATCTGATACGATACTTTATTAAATTATTCTTTATAAACCTTAAATAGTTCGATGGATTTAGGTACTTCAACATGAATCTGTAGTCAATTTATCAAGATATTCTTTCATAAGTGTATCGTCTTTCATTTTCTCCTCGACATTCTTGCGATCTTCATCCGTATCTACACTTAGTGAACTATGATTTGTTAATACCATATGCACCTTTTCTCCATTTTCAACAATTCGCATCATATCAACTGATTCAATCCTCTCTAGATCTGTTTCTTCAGTTTCATTAAACTTTAATAAATATTCACGCCTAAAGGGAATGATACATACTTGCTTCAACATAGGCACTTTCTCAACACCTTTCCTGCGTGAGGGTATTGGCTCACGTGAAAAATAAATGGCATCATTATTTTTATCAACCACAACTTTTACTTCGTTTGGATCTTCAAATTCAACAATACTATCCATATGCGCCATCAAGTTAACAACGTTGATTTCTTCGTTTATAAATGGCTTTAAAGATTCATCAATCATCTCCGGTTTCACCATGGGCTCATCGCCCTGAACCATGACAACAATACCAACCTTCTCACCCATTTCATGTTCGATTTTTAACATTGCTTCAGCAGTGCGATCCGTTGCTCTTTCATGAGAATTTGATGTCATTACTGCCTTTCCACCTATTGAAACAATGTAATCATAAATTTCTTGATCACAAGTCGCTACATAGGCGTCAAATAACTTTTCACTCATGCTAGTTCGGTAATAACAATGTCCTATCATTGGTATACCATGAATTAATTCCATAGGCTTACCCGGGAAGCGAGATGAGCCCATGCGTGCGGGAATGATCGCAATGGTTTTCATAATTTAATTTTCTTTATGTGTTCCAATCCTTTCCTACTTGTTACATCCAACATTTTAAAGTCAAGGCTGTAAGCAATAAATCTAAAGCCTTCCTCAAGGCGTTGTTTTAATTGATCAGGTTCAGGTTCAATCACATGTATCCCCCCTGTCATATTCATTTTGTCAGCCACAAGCTGTATTTTTTCCAGAACAGATAAGAAATCTGGATGTTCAAATTCACCAGGGATCCCCATTGAGCCAGAAAGATCATAGGGTCCGACAATATAGCCATCGACACCATCAATAGAAAATATCTCTTCAAGGTTGTTAACAGCGTCAATGTGCTCAACTTGAACTATTACTGTCGAACCTTCCTTTTCCCAGTCAAAATATTCTTGGAATTGTTTTCCGTATCCTTGTGCCCTTGCTAGACCAATACCTCGCTTACCCATGGGTGGATATTTTATTGATTCCACGGCAGTTATAGCATCTCTAGCAGAATTAACCATTGGGACAATAATTCCATGTGCACCTGCATCCATTACGCGTTTAATTTGGTCTGAGTTATTCGAAGTCAACCTAACAAGAGGTACTACTCCAACTAAATCAATAACTCTAATTAACTCTTCTGCCTCACGAATAGTGATAACACTATGCTCCATATCAACTGCTAACCAGTCAAACCCAGCCTTTGCCATGATTTCTGCAATTGAAGGGTGGGCAAGGGTAATCCAACTTCCTATAAGAGGGGATCTACGATCTTTTAACAATGCTTTAAAATTATTATCCATAGAAGTGCTATTTTTTTAGATATTGCTAACCCTATCATAGCTGGCGATGATTATGTCAGTTAGGTCATTTCGATTACATTTTTTTATATTATTCCCAAGTCGCCCGGCAGTAATAAAATCTTCAATCGACTCTGTGAAGATTGATTTATTAGGTAATGAATTCGCAATATGAGCATTCACTCCGTGTTGCTTAATAATATTTTCTAACTCAGAGTAAGGGTCTAACTTTAGTTCAAGCTCTATCAACTCTAGATCATCTTTTACAAATGCCGAATTAAACTTAAACACCTCCAATATCGAGAAAGTACATGCCATTCCATGCTCAATTCCATATCTTAAAGTTAGCGGATAAGATATTGAGTGGCATATTGAAGTTCTAGTTTGACTAATTGCTAAACCTGCAAATAAACTCGCCAATGCTAGCTGATCTCTCAATTCATGATCATCAGCCACTTCTTTTATTAAAGGCAAACCTTTCAATGCCAAAACTGCTGCCCGTCTTGATAGCTGACGAGTGAATATATTAGCATTTACATTCCAGATAGATTCAAAAGCTTGATTCAAAGCATCAAGGCCTGTAGATATAGAAACTTCTAGAGGCATACAAGATAGGAAGTCTGGATCTATAAATGCTTTCTTTGCGAACATCATAGGATGACTTAAAGATTTTTTTTGCTGACTCTCATAGTCCCAAACTGTAGCAAAAGGAGTTACTTCACTGCCAGTTCCTGCGGTAGTAGGAACTTGAATACAGTCAATTTCTTTAAAGTGTGAAAAAAAAGTTGAATCCCTTAAAAGATCATTGATATTTATGTCTTTCTTAATGGCAGAGATAGATACACTTAAAATTTTTGCCACATCCATAGCGCTACCACCTCCTATACCGATAATGAGATCAAAGGAGCTATCCCGATGTTTATGACTAATTTCGATAATATCAGTGAGTGAGGGATTGCTTTCAAAACCATGCTCAAATTCCACTTTTGCCAAACTAAAGATAGCGCTTAGTTCGGGATCCTTTGCGTATCTATCATATGCAGTTGAGGAACAAATGATTAGGACACTTTTGCCTACACACTCCTCTAAAATTTTTTTTCTTACCAGACTACCAAAGACTAATCTGACTGGATTAAAGTAATACATTAAATCACCTGAAGACTTTCATTAAAGCTTCTTTATTCTGGATAGGACTAGAGGTTGGCCTGCCTAGATCACTTCTTGAACCTTTTTTAATCTTTACCTCAAGCAAATGCGGTCCAGACCGATACTTGATTTTCTCAATATAACTTCCTATCTCATCGAGTTTAGACACACTTTTAACAGAGGCATATCCACAAGCTTGGGCTATTAAGGGAAGATCAATCGAATGAGCACAGGTTGGTTGTCCGCCTACAGAGTCGTGAGCAGCATTATTTAGTATTATATGAATAAGATTCTTGGCGGTTGATTGGCCTGTTGAGGTGAGATTTCCGAGATGCATAATACTTGCACCATCGCCATCAATGCAAATAACGTGTCTATCAGTATTCAGGGCAATACCAAGAGCTATCATGTTAGCATGCCCCATTGCACCTACAGTTAAAAAGTCCTTTTCATGAGACTGTTTATTTCTAACTCTAGTTTCGAAAAGTTCCCGAGATGGCATGCCTGTAGTTGAAACAAAAATATCTTCTTCTCCAGATGCACCAAGGATGGTTTTGATGGCATCTTCCCGAGATGATTCTGAAATATCCGGTATATCCTTCTTTAACTCGTAAGGCCCAAAGGTATCTTTTTTTACCAATAATACAACTGGTTGTTTATTGGTCATTGTAAGCTGGACGGCTGAGCTTAAAACCTCCTCAATATTCTTTGTTTCAGAGTGTATTATTATGGTCGGAAGATCACAAGCATTCAGCATCCGTTCCATTACTTCACCTTGCTTAATATGTTGCGGCTCATCTTTAACATCAGGATCACCGCGCCAACCCACCATCACCAACATAGGAATACCATAAACCTTAGCATCAGCTAAAGAAAGAAGTGGATTCGTAGCGTTACCAAATCCCGAATTTTGCATATACACCAAAGATGGTCTTCCTGTGACAATGTACTGACCAACCGCTAAGCCAATAGCAGAGCCTTCATTGGCAGTAATCAAGTGTTCATTTTGCGCCGTATGATCAGATATATAAGAACATATATTTTTTAATAGTGAATCTGGAACACCAGAGAAATTTGTTACTCCCTGATGTCTCAACAAATCAAAAAAATCTTTTACATCTATCATTATCTAGTTCCTGGTATCAGATTTAAGATTTCTTTAATTGAAAGCATACTTTCATCACATTCCAAAGATCGGCTGTGCTTTAAGATACTCTGCGCAGTGCTCTGCATGGCAGGAAAAGCACTCCGAAGTAATTGGTTTGCGTAAATGACAACATTAACACCAGCGTTTTTTAGTTCTTCTTCAGTAATAGAATTATAACTAGAGGGCACGACGACTAGTGTCTTTCGATCAGGGATTTTTTTATATTGTCGACAAAATTCTAAAACTTCTGAAGGATCCTTTTGCCTGCTGTGAATCATAATGCCGTCAGCACCAGCCTTTAGGAAAGCTTTTGCACGTTCAATAGCATCTTCCATACCAGCCTCTAAGATGAGGCTTTCTATACGGGCTATGATCATGAAATCATCGGTCACTTGAACTTTTTTTGCTGCTGAAATTTTATCGGAAAAATTTTCAATACTATCCTGAGTCTGCAACACTTCATTGCCAAATAAAGAGTTCTTTTTTAAGCCGGTCTTATCCTCAATAATGACAGCTGAAACTCCTAATCTCTCTAGAGTTCTAACAGTAAATTTAAAATGTTCAGTCTGACCTCCAGTATCAGCGTCATAAATTATGGGCTTAGTCGTGACCTCTAGCGCTTCACTTAAAGTTGACATCCTCGAACTAACATCAATAGCTTCAATATCGGGTTTTCCCTTGGCCGTTGAATCAGTTAAGCTACTTGCCCACATACCATCAAATTCCCGGGAAACCCCATTTACCTCTACTTTTGTGTGCTCAATTATAAGGCCACTTAAAGCGTTATGAATATCTAGAAACCGAACTAAAGGTTTCGCTTTTAGTAAACGTCGCAAACTAGACAGCCGAATTTGAGGAGTAGTTCCTAATTCTTTTACCGCTTTATTTAAGGCAGTAGAGGAAATACCTTGAGTGTAAGGAACCTCAACTAACTCTCCACCCCACTCAGCCAAGGTATCTATGACATTCTGACGCGTCTTTTGCTGAACACCTTCTTTCCAATCATCTCCATGAACCACATAGTCCGGTTTAAGTGCTTTTAAATTTTCACTATAGTCGAGGGTTGATTGCGGAATTACCTCAAAAACAGCCTTTAAATTTGAAACTATATCTGCACGTTGTTCATAGTCCATATACGGAAGTCTCTTGTAACTCACGATTGCTGAATCCGTCAACACACCAACGGTTACCTGTCCTAACTCAGCCGCTTTATTGAGTATATTTAGATGCCCTGAATGTACTAAATCAGCGCTCATGCCAACATAAACTTTTTTCATGCTACTACCTCATCTGCACTATTTAAATTTTTACTAAATAAAATCTGTTCATACTTAATTAAATGCCTTTTTTTCAAGGTTATAAACCTTATTGCATATTTCAAGAATATCTTTTCGATGGGAGATAACTATGATAATTTTTTCTTCCTTTATTCTATTTAATATTTGAATTACTTTATTTGATGAATCTAGGTCTAAAGCTGAAGTGCCCTCATCAATAATAATAATTTCTTTTTCCTGAATAATCGCTCTAATTAATGCAACTCTTTGGGCCTGACCACCAGATAAATGTATACCATTCTCGCCAACGATATCGCTTAGTTCTGCTACATGCCCATTATGCAAATCAGACAGACCCAGAGAATCCATTAATTCCTTAATGTGTTTTAAATCTTTAAAGCCACCCGGGTACACAATATTGTTTAATAATGTGTCGTTAGAAATAAATGGAAATTGTGGAACATAAGAAAAGTAGTTTGAAACAGTTACTTCATCTATGCTCACCCCATCCAAAAGAACTTGACCTTTTATGGGTTTAAGAAATCCTAGTATTATTGAGATTAAAGTAGATTTTCCTGATCCTGATGAGCCAACGATACCTATCATGTCACCCTTTTTCAGGGTAAAGCTTAAAGAACTTAAAAGATCATTTCCTTTCTCATAATAAAAATCTATATTTTGAATAGATAAATTAGACACACTTACTCGCGCATTTTCCTCACTCACATGATTAGGTTTAATTGGAAAATCTATACCGCTGTCATCTTCCATCTGTAAAAGATTTTTTTTCTCTAAAAAGTATTTTTCTACAGCTGCCTCAGTATTTTTCATCAAAGAAAGTGAGGCGATCATCGAAGTTATTGCGGGCAATAATCTGACGGCAGCTATACCAAAAGTAGCAAAAAGACTTAATTGAAATGTTGCACTTTCTACTCCAGAATTAAATAGCACAATGAAGACCATGAATAAGATAATAACTAATTCAAATAAGGGTCGAGGTATTAGACGTATAGTAGTACTTTTTGTTGCCACATCAGAAAAAATGAGCGACTTTTCCACGAATAAATCTTTGAAGTATTTAATGCCTCCATTAATTTTAATATCAACAAATCCAGTCCTAATTGATTTCGATAGATCAATCATTGAGTGATTATATTCGTATGATCTTTTTCCATAATCAAATATACGATTTCGAGTGAGCATCAAATAAGCAGAGCTCATTGCGAATGAAATAGATAATAAGAATAGAGTTACATAAGGATAAAAAATAAGCAAATAGGTCAATATTAGCAATGAAACTAATATGTCTGATGCGAGTTTTAAAGATGGAATAAGATAATTAGAGACTGACTGATTTATGTGTAATTGCAGCAAATTAATAAAATCTGCAGCGCTTTTATTTATGATGGTTTGATATTGAGCATTTACTAAAAGATACACTAGTTCTGCACGATTCTGATGCATGACACCATAAGAAAATTTGTTAATTAAATAATTAGAAAATATGTAAACTAAAGACTTAATAAAAAATAGAAGTACCACCATAACGGAAAGTACCTCGATTTGACTATAACCTGGAATAACCGGAATTAATTCGTCTAGCCAATTTTGACTTATACTTTCCGAATCTGTTGTCACGGCAGATTCAATGAGCAAAGGAACAATACCAATTCCAAGAACATCAAGGACTGCTAGTATAATAAAAATTAAAATTATGTAATAAGGATTGGAATATCCTCCGATGATACTTTGTAGATTTTTAATCATATATGGTTTTTCAGTATGAAGAACGAGACATTATTGGCGTTTAGGCCTATCTACTTTTTAATACCACTTAGACCTAATTTCTATTGTGATTTTCTTAATTCAACAAGTGTGTAGTTAAGTAGTTTTTCAGCAGATTGGGTTGAATGTTCTACACCGGTATTTAATATTAATTCCGGATTTTCACTTACCTGATACTCTTCACTTACTCCAGGAAATATCTCATCAGGATCAGTATTTTGTTCTGCTCTTTCATAAAAACCTTTGTAGTCTCTATCTGCACATTTTTCTGCACTACAATTCAAGTAGACTTCATGGAAGTCAGGTATTTTTTTTCTGGCAATTTCCCTCATATCCTTAATGTGGGAAACTGTAGAAACAATGACGATCTTTCCAGTATTTTGTTCTTCTATAATTAAATCTGTTAATAAGTCTATAACCTTATACCTGTCTTGCAGACTATGTCCCTGAACCCATCCTGGGCGTTTTCTAAGTTCATCTCCATCAAGATGAATTACATCGGTATA
>MDSV01180713.1_pt1 | contig 45576 bp, 40 predicted proteins | sample 810851 | NCBI WGS metagenome assembly MDSV01 (sample SAMN05326640, study PRJNA326480) | marine metagenome | isolation source: seawater | place: Atlantic Ocean: North East | collected 2012
AAAAAATTCTTTTAAAAATGAAAAGTAAAATTGACTCAATGACAAAACCAAAATTTAAAGTCAAAGATTTATCTCTTGCTGATTGGGGGCGTAAGGAAATTTCACTGGCAGAGTCTGAAATGCCTGGTTTAATTTCTTTGAGAAATGAATATTCTGCTTCAAAGCCGTTAAAAGGTGCAAGAATTGCGGGTTGCTTACATATGACAATACAGACAGCTGTTCTCATTGAAACATTAGTGGAGTTAGGTGCTGATGTAACATGGAGTTCTTGTAATATTTTTTCAACACAAGATCATGCTGCAGCAGCAATAGCAAAAGCTGGCATTCCTGTCTACGCTTGGAAAGGAATGTCAGAGGAGGAGTTTGATTGGTGCATCGAGCAAACAATATTTTTTGGAGATGACAGAAAGCCATTAAATATGATACTAGATGATGGAGGTGACTTGACAAATATAATTTTAGATAAATACCCTGAACTGATCAGTGGAATCAGAGGAATAACGGAGGAAACAACTACAGGTGTTTTAAGATTGTACGAAAGAGAGAAAAATAACACTCTTCCATTGCCAGCCATTAATGTGAATGATTCCGTTACTAAAGCAAAATTTGATAATAAATATGGTTGCAGAGAATCTGCAGTTGATGCAATACGTAGATCTACAGATACAATGCTAGCTGGCAAGAGAGTTGTTGTTTGTGGATATGGAGATGTTGGTAAAGGAACTGCTGCATCTTTTGCTTCAGCAAAGTGTCTAGTAACAGTGACCGAAATTGATCCAATTTGTGCTTTACAAGCAGCTATGGACGGCTTCGAAGTAAAAAAATTATCAAGTGTAGTTGAAGAAATGGATATCATTGTTACTGCAACAGGGAATAAAGACATTATTAAAGAAGAACATTTCATGAAAATGAAGGACAAGGCAATTGTTTGTAATATTGGTCATTTCGATAATGAAATAGATATGAGTTGGTTGAATTCAAAATATGGATACACCAAAGAAGAGATTAAACCTCAGGTTGATAAGTATTCGATAAACAAAAATGAGATAATCGTATTAGCTGAGGGAAGACTTGTGAATCTCGGATGTGCTACTGGGCATCCAAGCTTTGTCATGAGTAACTCATTTACCAACCAAGTTTTGGCTCAACTTGAATTATGGAAGAACTATAAAAATTATGAAAATAAAGTATATGTCTTACCAAAGTATTTGGATGAAAAAGTAGCAATGTTGCATTTAGAAAAGCTTGGTGTAGAACTTGAAGAACTAAACTCTGAACAAGCTGATTATATTGGTATAAATATCAAGGGCCCATTTAAAAACGATTCATATAAATACTAAAAATGAGAAAGCCTACGATAGGTATTATTGGAAATGGTTTTGTTGGAGAAGCTCAAGCATTCGCTTTTTCTCCAGTATGTAACATAAAGATTTATGATGTTGATCCACTAAAATCAACTCACACTTTAAATGAAACTCATGACTCTGATTTTGTTTTTATTTGTGTACCAACACCTATGTATCCCGATGGAAATCAAAACTTAGAATTTGTAAAGGAGGTTTTTAAATATGCCAATGAAAAACCTATTTACATATTAAAATCTACTGTTTTACCTGGAACAACTGATAAATTAGATAAAAATTACAGTCAACTAAAAATAGTTTTTTCACCTGAGTTTTTGACAGAAAGAACATCAAAGCTGGATATGTTGACACAAAACAGGATCATTCTAGGTGGAGAAAAGAGTTTAACAAGTCAAGTAAGAAAAATTTATGAGTTAAGATTTAAAAACAAGAATATAATTGAAACCGATGCTAAAACTTCTGAGTTAGTTAAATATATGAATAATGCTTTTTTTGCTACAAAGGTTTCTATAATGAATGAATTTAAGCAAATCTCTGATAAAATTGGAGTTGATTGGAATAAAGCATTGGATGGTTTTGCATCAGATGGCAGAATTGGAGATAGCCATCTTAATGTGCCTGGTCATGATGGAAAACTTGGGTATGGTGGAAAATGTTTTCCAAAAGACGTTAGTGCTCTTATATTATATGCCAAAAAATTAGAAATTGAACTTCATACAATTAAAGGTGGTTGGAGTACCAATTTAAAGGTCAGAGAGGAAAGAGATTGGGAAAATTAACAATTTATGCTAGTTTTTCTTCATTTTATAAATTATTAAACAAATTTTTCCAAAGTTTTTTAAATATTATGTAGCTTGAAGCTAGGTGTAAAAATAATAGGAACACAGTTCTTTATTTTTTTTTATATTTGCCAACCAAAAATAATATTATGAGAGTTTTATTCTTCATAATTCTTATATCATTCGCTAGTTTCTCACAGACGAATGAAGCTGTTATTAACCAGGCCATTCAAACAGCTAAATCTCAAAATATTACGACTCAATCCCAAGTTTTAGAAGTCTTGAAAGCTAATGGAATGACAGAATTACAAGCTAGACAATTGGCAGTTATGAGAGGAATCAGCTATGATCAATTTGTAAATGAGTTATTCCCAAATGATTCTTTAGTAGGTTTAGCTGTTGATCTTGAGAGAAACTCAAACCTTGATTTAGGGGAAGAAATTGAAGAAGGTAGTGACGAGGAAAAAGATAATGAAGATGTTGTAGATATTGAAGATGATGGACCGAATTATTTTGGTTACGATATTTTTGATAATAACCCTTATCTAGAAAAGGAGTATCTTCTTGGTAATATAGATGAAGGATATCTTATTGCACCGGGAGATGAATTAAGAATTATAATTTATGGAGATAATTCTTTTGAGCAAAATGTGAAAGTTGATAGAAATGGTAATATCAATGTTAGAGGATATGGTCTCTTTTTCGCCTCAGGAAATTCTTTCAAAACATTGAAATCAAGACTAAAAGTATTTTTAGGCAAATATTTATCGGGACTAATTAGTAATCCTCAAAAATCCTTTATGGACGTATCACTAACACAGTTAAGACCTGTGAAAGTGGTGGTGCTGGGTCAGGTAAATGCACCAGGACCTCATATTCTTAATACTTCAGGTTCAGCCTTATCAGCTCTTTATGCTGCAGGTGGTGTTAAAACAAATGGAACGCTGAGAGAAATTAAAGTTTATAGAAATAATAAACTTTACAAAACGATTGATCTTTATGATTACATAACAAAAGGCCAACTAAAAGAAGATGTTAGGTTGACAAACAATGATATAGTTTTTGTAGATTCAAGAAAAAGTAGATTTCTTTTACAAGGTGAAGTATATAATAGTGCAATTTTTGAATTAAAAGAAAATGAAGGACTTTCAGAACTAATAAAATATGCTGGAGGTCTTCCAGTTACAGCCCAAACAACAAAGGTTAATATAAGTAGAATCACACCAGCAGATAAAAGATCTAAAGATATTATTGCAGATAGAGAATTAATAACCTTTAATTATCAAGAAGCGAAAGTTAATGGAAAGAAAGTTATTTTATCGGATGGTGATAAAATTACATTTTTTCCGATCCTAGATAAGGAACTAAATCAAGTAACTGTTTTGGGCCACGTTATGGAACCTGGAATGTATTCACTTGGAACTTACAAAGATTTAAAATCATTAATAACTGATGCTGCAAAAGGTGTTTTACCTGACGTTTATTTGGATAGGGTGGATGTGAACAGTATTGTTGATGGTATAACAATTAGTAACTCCTATAATTTGAATGATGTTTTAAATTCTAATATTTCTATACCACTAAATGATATGGATCAAGTACAAGTTTATAGTAACGAAAGAGTTGAAGGAACTAAGCTTGTCACAATTACGGGATACGGAGTTGAGAACCTTACTACAACTTGGAAAGAAAATTTAAGTATATATGATCTAATTTTCAGCGCATCTCAAATTAATAACCCTGATTTTTTTAATAATTTATTAAAATCAAGAATTGATATTAAAAGATTTAATAACGAAACAGGACAGTATAATACCTTAAAATTTGAATTTAACAACAAAGAAGAATTAAAATCCACTCTATTATATCCAAGAGATAGAGTTATTCTATTTAGTACTGGTACAACACAAAATATTGATAAAACAGTTGGAATGTTTGGTTATGTTAAGAGTCCAGATTTATATGCTCTGGAGGAAAATATGTACCCTGAAGACTTACTTTTACTTTCTGGTGGATTTCTAGTAAGTGCTGATCAAGAGGAATTAACTCTCAACAGACCTGAACTAGACTTGAAAAATGAAAGAATTGTTAGAAAATTCAATATTAAAATTGATAAAGATTATCTTCTTGGGCTAAAAGAAAAACCGGATAATGGTTTTTTATTAAAAGACCGAGATATTTTAGTTGTTAAGCAGATACTAGGGTATGAAGAAACTATAAGAATTAGTATTTCTGGAGAAGTTAATTTTCCGCAAACTGTAGTCGCTGAATTTAAAAATTCAACCTTAGGGGATATAATTAATTACGCTGGTGGCTTGACACCATATGCTAATTTAGAGTCATCATCTTTAATCAGAGACGGTAGACCAATCACACTTGAGTTTAAAAATCTAAATACTGAGGAAATATTTGAAGATGGTGATATTATCAATATAGCATCGGATAAAGGAATTGTGTCTACCACTGGTGCTGTTAAAAATGAATCCAATTTTATTTGGAAAAAAGGATTAAAAGCTAAAAGTTATATTAAAAATTCCGGTGGTAAAATATTTAATGAGGCTGGAAAGTCGTACTTGATTTTACCAAATGGTAAAACCAAAAAAATAGGATGGCTTAAAAACCCTAAAGTTTTACCAAATTCAATTATAGTAACCGATTTCAGACCTGAAGGTGAAGGTATAAGATCGTCTATCGAAAAATTTATTACTGATATAACTGGAACTTTGCAATTTGTTGCTACTACCTTAACATCTATTTTGGTTGCTTCAAAACTTTAATAAGCGTGAAAGGGGATAAAAATAATATAAACAATACTGGAGAGGAAGATTCAATTGACGCCATATCCCTTATAAAAAGAGTTTGGAAAGAAAGAAAGTTAGTTTTTAAAGTAGCTTGTGTTTCTTTCTTTGTTGGATGTATAGTAGCATTATTAAGTCCAGTTATCTACGAATCGCAAACAACTTTTATACCACAAACCTCTGATCAAGATAGCTCAAGAAAAGGACTTGGTTCATTGGCTTCATTAGCAGGGATTAACTTAAATGAAAATTCATCAACAATTGATAATTACATTTCTCCACTACTATATTCTAAAATAATTGATTCAGAAGAATTTTCTGTTAATTTATTGGGGGAAGAATTGTCTTTTTTAGATGGAAGTCGATTAACAATTAAAGATTATTTGTTGGAAGAATCTAATGGACTTGATTTAATAGGATTTATTAAAAGATATACTATTGGTCTTTTTAGTAAAGAAAATAACAAAACCAGTGGTTACAATAATTTAAATAATGATTACAATTTTATAAGTAACGAGGATTTTCAGCTTATTCAATCATTCAAAAATAAGTTCTCAATTGAAGCTAATAAAAGAGAGGGATATATTAAAGTAATTGCTACAGACGAGAATGCGTTTATAAGTTCACAACTTGTAAAAATTATTACTATTAATCTGCAATCAAGAATAATTTCATTAAGAACAAATAAGGTTAAGGAGCAATTGGATTATTCCACTGAGCAATATTTCAAAAAGAAGGATGAATTTGAAATTCTACAAATAAAATTAGCTGAATTTAGAGATTCTAATAAAAATATCTCTACAGCTGTGTTTTTATCTGAGTTACAAATGCTAGAATCTGAATATCTATTACAACAAAGCATCTTAATGTCATTGGCAAATGAATATAATAGTAATAAAATAAAACTGAATAAGGACACTCCCATATTTTCAGTATTGGATGAAGTGTCTGTCCCAAATAAAAGATCTGAGCCAAAAAGAAAACAAATAGTTTTGATTTATATGTTTATAGGTATTAGTATGTCAATAGTATTTATCTGTTTTAAAGATACTTTTAAGCGTATTCTTCAAAAAATAAAGGAAAATTAATATATTTTATATTTTGGAAATGTTATTTTTTTATTCCTAACTGAATTAGTTTCTCTTTGTACCAGCTTTTATCAGTCATTCTTTTAAATAACCAAACTCGATACTCTTTATATATTATGGACTTACAAATAATATTTAATCTAGATTTTAAAAATAGATAAGCCTTTGTGCGTTTCTGGCGTCTTTTTGTTTTTTTCCTGTCTTTAAATTGATTATTAAATACATTTAAATAGGAAGTTGTCTTTTTTGTATTGTTATATTCTAAACTGTCTACATTATTAAAAACTTCATTACAAGCTGCTAAAAAACAATTTAATGGATTGGTTAGATTGTTTAAGGTATTCACCGCATCTTTTGCATTTGTTTTTTTTGACAATAAAAAAACATCATAGGCACTTCGTAAGGACATCGTTTTATAATAAAAACCATTATCATTTATTTGATTAGCAATGATCGATAAATTTAGTTTATTTGCATAGCTCAAAACTGTTACATTGTTCATAATCTGAGCATCTTTCTCTACAAATCTATAATTAAATTCTTCAGTATAATTTTCCTTTAAAAATTCTTTATGAATTTCGATGGCCGCAATATTATTCTCTTTCTTTAGTCTTCTGTAATGATTTGTCTCAAGGTTATAGTATTCAAGCCTTTCTAATTCAGAATACCCAAAATCTCTTAAAATAGCAATCGCTTTTGGATAGTCTTCTTTAGAAAAAATAAAATCAATATCTCCCACCATTCGCTCAGCTATATCATCATAGATTCCTGCTAATAAATTCCCTGTTCCTTTTAAAAATATTGGTGTAATGTTATTTACCACTAGCAGGTTATTTAATTCTCTCGCTTGTTTAATGATTTCTTCATTACGCTCTCTATTTAAATTGGTTATATGTTTCATATATTCGACCAAATCTGACGGAAGGTATTTTAAAAAATCAGTTCTTTTAAAATTACAGTATAGCGCAGGAAATACATAATGTCTGGTACTTACTTTAAGTACTGTTTCCCAATCTAAATCCTTTTTTTTAAGAACTAACTCAATTTCGTCTCTATTATGTTTTTCCACAGAAATGGTCAAACATTTTGCAACAAAGTATAGCGTTTCTTTATAATTCAATGATATTAGTGTTTGCTATATATTTTACTTTCTTGTGATTGTTATATAATTAAAATTCACGCTTGGGTAAATCTTTAAACAATTTATTATAAATTTTACTGTTAGGATTAAAAATAACCCAGGCTGTTATAAATATTATTTTAAGTTCCAAAAAGAAAGATATATTATTTTGATACCATATTTCTAACTCACCTTTGAATGGATAAATCTTATCTTTATAGAAACTCCAAGGATCACCTCCATTATTTTTAACATTATTAATTAATTCCTCTTCATCTCTAAAAATAATAGATCCAATTCCAGTTAAACCTGGACGAACGTTATATATTACTTTTTGAACTTTATTTGGATAAGATTCAAAACTAACCCTCATAACGGGTCTTGGACCTATAACACTCATACTGCCAAAAAATATGTTAAATAACTGGGGGAGCTCATTAATTTTCGACTTCCTAAGAAATCCTCCCATAGGAGTAATTCTAGGATCGTTTTTTGTAGTCATTATACCTCCAGGCATACTAGCACTGTCTTTAAGCATAGTTGCGAATTTCCAAATTAAAAAAGGTTTATTTTTATATCCAATGCGTTCTTGTTTAAACAATATATAGCCTTCACCTGTCAATTTTAATCCAATAATTATTGGAATTATTAAAGGACTTAAAATTAAAATAGATATTCCTGAGGATAATATGTCAAAGACCCTCTTTAATAAATAATACATAGGTTACATTTTTTGGTCTAATGTTTTACCTGTTTCAATATGATTGAAATTTGGTAAAATTTTATTCATTATTTTTAGGATGTCTTCTTTGTTATAAGAGTCTCTTTTAAAAAGAATATCGATTTCACCAATCGTCTGATCCATTTCAGAAAAGGAAGGTTTTAGTGAATTAGTAATAACTCCTAAAGATTCGTATAGATTAAAATTTACTTCATCTTCTGAGCTGAAAAATTCTTCATATAATTTTTCTCCACTAGTATCTGTTTTAAAAAAATAAACTGGATATGGAGAGTTATCTGATATATTTAAAGCTATTTCCTTGGCTTCTTTTTCACTTTTACAAATCTTAATATCTTTATCTAAATATTTAAAGAAATCCTCTGTGATGGTTTTAAAATTAATCAGTTGATTTTCGTTTAACTTAGGGAAGTAAATATCTCCACTATTCCCCAATATACTTGCTAATAAACAAATATCTCCACTTTCCTCTGGTGACACAAAAAAGCGTTTCACATCTGATGGACATGAAATTGGTTGCCTTTGAAGCATTCTTTCTATATAGCCATAAAGCAATGATCCATTTGAAAAAGCTACATTAGCAAATCTAGCTGTTGTAATTTTCAGATCTTTAGAATAAGTCATAATTATATTCTCCATCATTTTTTTTGATCCCCCCATCACATTCACTGGATTGGCAGCTTTGTCAGTTGATACGCAGAAAAAATGGGATGGTTTGTTTTGTTTTAAATAATCTAAAAGCCTTTTAGCATTTAAAACATTATTTTTAATCATAGCTTCAATAGAAAATGTATCTTTTTCACTTCTAACATGTTTGTGTGCAGCAAAATTAGCCACAATATCAAATACACCGTGACTTTCAAGCATTTTATAAAAAACTTCAGAGTTAAATGACATTGGGTACGTCAAATAAGTTTCTGGAACCATTATATTAGAATCACTCCTTAATGTTCTTGTTAATTCGGTAAGACCATTTTCATTAGTATCTACAACAAATAATTTAGAGGGTTGATATCTCAGTGCTGCTTTAATGTATGCAGACCCAATGGTCCCAGCACCTCCAATTACTAAAATTGATTTTCCTTTAATTTCTTTTATTAAACTTTCTTTATTGTTTATTAAGTCATTTTCGAAAAAACTTTTTTCTCTTTTCGTTATATAATTCTTAATGAACTCAGAAATATTTGGTAACATCATAGCTTATAAAATTTTTTAATTTCTGATATAACTTTATGTTGATCATTTACTGTTAAATTAGATGAAGATGGAATACTAATACACTCTTTAAAAATTTTATTTGATATATCGTTTTTACTTATATATCTTAAATTTTTATACATTGGAAGATTATTCATTGGTGTCCAAAATGGTCTACTTTGAATCTTATGAATATTCAGGTGGTTTAGCAACTGCCTCATTTTTTTTGTTCGAAACGTGAATAACCAGCAATTAGGATCTGAGTTTGAATCATTCTTCTGAAATTTAATATCTCCAACTCCGTGTAATTCACTTCTATATAGCGTATCAATTTCTTTTTTTCTTTTCAAAATGCTTTCAAAGTTTTCCATTTGTGCAACTCCAATTGCAGCTAGTACATTTACTAAGCGGTAATTATATCCTACTTCATCATGAAAATAATCTAAAGGATCTGTTTTAGCAGTTGTTGTAATGTGTTTTGCGCTGTGTGCAATATCTTTATCGTTAGTTAAAATCATTCCACCGCCACCAGTAGATATTATTTTATTTCCATTAAAACTTAAAACACCAGTTAAACCAAACGTTCCTGCATGCTTTCCATTTTTAAAACTTCCTAGCGCTTCTGTACTGTCTTCTATTAAAGGAATGCCATAAGTAGAACTTATTTTTACTAATTTTTCAATATCTATAAATCCACCCAAGACGTACACTGGCAAAATTGCACCAATTTTTTTACCTGAAATTTTTTCTGTAGTTATCGGTTTGTTATTAACAAATTTGGTGACCGTTTTATTTTCTAACCAATTTTGAAGTAAATCAATGTCCATCTGCCAAGAATCCTCACAAACGTCTATTAGAGTAATTTCTGCTCCTAAATATGAAATAGCATTCAATGTGGCTACGAAGGTCAAATTTGGTGCTATAACGATATCTTTTGCAGAAACTTTCGCAAGTTTTAGAGAAACTTGAAGTCCAGCTGTTCCATTCATACAAGCTACTGCATATTTTACTCCTGTATAATTTTGAATAGCTGTTTCAAATTTATTTACATATTCTCCAGCGGAAGAAATCCAGCCTGAATCAATACATTCTTTTACATATTTCCATTCATTTCCACTAATATTCGGGATTGATAGAGGTATCATACAATTAATTCTTTTAAGTAGTTGATTTTTTTCTTTGGTAAATATTGGATTTGTAAATCAAAATTTTGTTTGTGGATATTATGTCCATTATCTAGCAAACATACTGTATCCCATTTTAATGTATTAGGAGCTAGAAAATCTTTTGAGGTATTATCAGCAACATACAAAAATTTTTTATCTGGATAAACTTTTTCTATAATTTTAAAATTATTAATGTGAGGTTTTTCGTAACCTGTTTCCTCAGATATGATTATCTTTTGTGCTAAATGACTTAAACCTAAAGCTTTTATTTTATTGTTTTGAGAAATAGATCTGCCATCAGTTATTATTGAAAATCCTATCTTTCTATCTGATATATTATTCAGAAATTCAGAGGTATCAGTTGATAAAGAAAGTTTGGGGTAATGAAAACGATAAAGCTCAAGATATTTTTCAATAGAAAAATTATGCTTATGATGTAATTTTGATATAATGTAATCATAGAAATTTACACCATCGTCTATGCATTCCTGAATCTGTGAAAAAAAATCTATACCGAATCGAGATCTAATATATTTACATATATAAATATATGCAGATTTGACAAAATCTATTTCTTTATAAAGAGTGTCATCTAAATCAAAAACAATATGAGTATTTTTATTAATCATTTATTATAATTTCATTTTCATATCTGATATTCAAGCAATTATCTTTCCAAGCATCAAAATAATCTATCTGTTCGTCCAAAAGATATTCTCTGATTATAAATTCAGGAAAGTTAGCTCCTGCATTTAAAGAAAAAGGGTAGCCTCCGCCAAATCTAGGATTTATTTCAATCCCTACAATGTCACTTGGTATTAATTTATTTGAAAATACTTGTAATGTAAGGCAACCAAAAGCTCCTTTAATAAATCCCAATCTATCTTTCATAAAATCTAAAACTTCATTCTTTTTTGTAATACCTTGATTCGACTCTCCACCTACTACTTTTAATCTAATTCTAGGGACTATACACTTTAAAATTGAGTTTTTATCATAATATAAATCAATAGTATATTCATCATAAATAGTGTTATCTATATTTTCTAGAATCATCATATTATCAGAGTCAAGATCTGACGGTTTTATTTCATTAATATTTTCAGCTTTATAAATCCCTCTACTGTTACTACCGTGTAGGGGTTTTAAAAACACGGGAAATCTCATATTATCTTTATTATAGATAATTGGAGTTCTAATTTTTAAAGAATTAAAAAAAGTATTTACAGTAATCTTGTCTCTAAGTGTTTTAATTAATTTTAAGTCAGAAACTATAATATCAATTCCTTTAGCATTAAAAACTGACTTTGAATTTGCTAATTGTATTAACTCCGTATCTATAGTAGGTATTATAATTGAAACCTTATTTTTTAAACAAATTTTTAATAAATCATTTATATAATTTGGATCACTAAAATAACCTATATTAAAGGATTCATCAGCAAAATAGGCCGCCGGTGATCTTTCTGTGTTAAGATCAGTTATAAATATTTTGGATTTAGTTTTTAACTTTAAAGATGCCTCTTTAAATGCTTTAATTAATGATACTCTTCTTCCTGCAGATGTAATTAGTATATTCATAATTATAAAGTTAATTAAGCTATAGTTTAGCTCTTTTTAGCAGTAAATCTTTAAATCTTAAAATATAAAAATACGGTAATTGCGATTTCTTTGTAATTGGATACTTAACTTTTAAAGAATCAAATGGTGGAAAAATTGCTTTTAGATTCTCACCAAAATTGTCGTATAACGCAAGGTTAAACATAATATATCCAAACTTTGTGAATTTTTTATTTTTATGATTATAAATACCTGCTTTTTTTATATAATGACTTATTACTATTTCTCTGTACCAAGTTGGTCTTAATTTTTTTAAAACCTTATTAGGTATAGGTGTACCCAGTAAATTCTTCGCAAAGAATAATGAAAAGTACACAGCTGTCTTTAATTTCAATTTAAGTGCTATACTTTCAAAATGTGACCAATCGATTTGTTGAAATCTAATTATACGATCTACATCTGAATGTAATCGAAAACCTGGAGATCTCACATAAGAATGTTTAGCAGTATGCAGCGCTACTTGCAATAAATTATCTTCAGGAGCTAATATTTTGACTGAAGAATTTTTTATGTTGATAGAATTACGCATTAATTTTTTACCATCAGGTTCATTATGAGGTTGAATCCATCTACCAGCTATTGGACGCCATTGTAATTCTAGCCAAACTTTATATCCATCAATGTTCTTATAATACTCTGTCCCTCCTGCTCTGAAGGCCTCATCTAAATCTTCAATTTCAAATTCTGATCTAAATTTAAATGTATATCCTAGTTTTTCAATAATTAATTCATGTGCTCTATGAAAATCTTCTATATTTATTAACAAATCTATATCACCCATAGGAGAAGAGGCATAATTAGGATATATAACTCTTGCTATTCCCGCATTTTTCAAGGCAACAATTTTAATTTTATTCTTAGATAATTCAAACGCTATTTTATCTAGCTCTTTCATTAAATTTTTAGTTTGTGTATTCACACGATTATGGGATTGTTGCCACATTTTTTCTAACTCAATTCCAGAATTCATCATCATTTCAGCAACATGAGAATCAACTTCATCAACTTTTGCCTGTCTATACAGCTCATTTATGTCTACATTAAGTAATAAACTTTTAAATAAATCTATTTTTTCATCAGACTTATCCGCACTAAGCGCTAGTGTCAATATTGTTTGTATATCTGTTTTATCGTTTAAAAATTGCCAAAATTTAATCATTATACCTTCATATTTTATTTGTTAAACTATAAGCTAATAAACCAAGCCACTCTTTAAATCCAACTTCTAGTCTTGATAGCTTAACTGAAAAATTAAAACTAAAATCATATATATTTCTTGAATTTGTTTTATAATCCACAGGATAGGGTATAACTTCCCAACCAACTTTTCTAAAAACACGAACTGACCTTGGCATATGCCAAGCAGTTGTTATTAAAATCCAATTTTCATCTTTTTTAGGTTTTATAATATTTTTACTTAGCACAGCGTTTTCATAAGTATTTCTAGAACTACTTTCAAACACAACTTTATCTATATCAAATCCTTGACTTTTAAGAAATCTCTTCCCTGCATTTGCTCCTTTAAGTTGCTGATTTATTAAGCGACTAGATCCACCTGTGTATAGTAATTTTGCATTAGGATACTTATATGCAAGACTCATAAACATTAGATCCCTTTCAATTTGTTCATTAACTTGAACTTGTCCTAAAATTGAGGTTGATTTTGCATTAACGGCACCACTTAAAACAACGATACCATCTATTTTATCAGGCAGATTTGGATTAATCTTAAACTCTTGTTCTAAAGGGTACAAAATGATATTGCCTAATGGAATAATTGAAACGAAAATTGTTAACACAGCAATAATACTTAACATTACTTTAGCAATTCTTATATGTTTGGTCCACAACAATATTATTACAGCTATAAATAATAAAACAAAAAAATTACCAGGAATTATAAATTTCCACAATATTTTGGATAAATAAAAAAAAATATCCATAAGGCTTCAACAAATATTTATCATAAAGAATTTTTTAAAAGTAGTTTAAATTTTGCGATACCAGATTTCTTTGAATACTGCCCAACTGATATCTTTCTTGCATTCTGTTGAAAAAAATTAAGCTTTTCTTTATTACTTAGTATATCTAATATAACCTTTGCTAAATCTTGTGGGTTTGTAGGTTCTACATTTACTCCACATTGATTCTTTTCAATAATATCTTTTAATTCATTTTCGTTTTTAGAAATACCAATTACTGCTGAACCAGCAGCAAGATAATAAAACACTTTACTTGGGACCATTAACTCCTCTGCACCTACATCTAATGCAACTAAGGAGACCGAAGCTAATGCCATTGTGTAAGGAAGCTTCTTTTCTGTTTGAAAAGGATATATTTTAACATTAGATAAATCATTTTCTCTAGAAAAATCATTGACAAATTGCCATTTCTCACCTGAACCAATAAATATAAATAATATTTCTTGATTGTTTTTCAATATTTTAGCAGCTTGTAATATACTTTCTATATCATGACTGGCCCCCATATTTCCAGAATATAATACAACTTTCTTGTTTCCAGGATTAAACTCTTGACTAAGATAATTTTTTTGATACGGAATAGGGTTTATTTTATCTGTATCAGACCATGGGGATACAACCTTAGGAAATTTAGCATCTTTTGGAAACTGTTTATATAACCTATTTGCCATATAATGGCCTATTGTTATAACTACACTTGCATCACGATATACTTTATAGTTAATCCATCTCCATAGTTTCACTATAATATTTTTTTTACTAATTTTTTTCATTACTATAAGAATATCAGGATAAATATCATATACCAAAACACTATATTTTCTTTTTTTTATCTTATTCAAAAACCAAAACCAGCCTCCCAAAATTGGTGGGTTTGTCACTATCATAAAAGCATCCGTTTTCTTTGATTTTAATATTAAATAACTGGAGATGATTATATATTTAATCCAAGAAAGTATTCTACTTACATTTGAGCTTCTATTATAAATTGGTGCTGATTTTATATATAGTTTTTGATTAACTTTATTTCTAAGGCTCAATGTGTCTGGATGTCCAGTCAATAATAAACAACCCTCATCATAAGCATCTGATAAGCCCTCAGCCAATTCCCTAAATAATGGACCTGCCATTTGGTTTAATAATATTAACCTTTTAATATCACTCATAATATATTTCCAACTTCCTTGATAAAATTTTCTAAACTCAAACTTTTGTGCTTAAGAGTTGGGATTTTCAACTCTTCAATCCTTAAACACAAATCCTCTAACAAGAAAACCTTAATCATTTCATCTTTTAAATCTAAATTTGGTATAGCTAAGGATTGGTACATACATTTGAATTTGTTCATATCTAGCATCTTAATCCTTTCAGCAAGACCAATTGTTTTTCTTGCTTGTAGTTCAAACACAAGAAAATCATATAAAAAAAATCTTTCTTTAGAGTATTCCCAGTCAATCACATACGACCTATTATTTTGATTAGAATCTATTATTATATTTGCGGGCTGAAAATCACCATGTGTTACAGCCAAATTAATTTTTTTCGCTGTTATAGATCTAGATATTTCATCAAATAACATAATAATTTTTTGTTTATCCTCACTTTTATAAACAGGTGGTAAATTATCCATTGCAATATCAAAATCTTTCCTTAGAATATTTACATAGTTGTTTTTTTCTTTAACAACATGTGTTTCTTTGTACAACTTTAAAAAAAGTTTTAATATTCTTTTTAATGATTTATTCCGTGTCTCTTGATCTGCTATCCTATTATATGGTAAGCCAACTATCCTTTTTTCGAAATAATAAAAATTTTTGATATTGTAGTTTATTAATTTAGGGATTGGAAGATAAGGGTACTCTTTTCTTGTATTTATCTCATTTTTTAAAAAATTTTCATTAAATCCATCCTTAAGTATAACAACACACATGTTTTTTTTTAAATCTATAATTCTTATGGTGTGATTTCCCGGTATGAATACCCATTTTGAAAATTCATCTTGACAATTTGTTAAACTAACAGTATACTTTGAAAGAAACTTATCGAAAACTTTAGTTGTAGCAAATTGCACATATATTTTTTGTAGTATATTTTTAACAAAGTTCGCATTATAACAAAACTCAGCAGTTAATTCAGTTAATTTATCTCTTTTTAAATTATTATTATATATGACATTTAATTTATCATTTACCAAAAATTTATGCTTTGCAGAACAAAATAAATTAATTTTATTCCATTCTATTGTACCATCCCACTTATGCTGAATTCTGAGATATTTAGATATTGTATTAATAAATATATCATCAAAGAGTTCCCTTTCCATTAATAAGTCTAGTCTCATAATATACTTATACCCACAACCTTATCAATAATACTTTCCACTTCACCGATATTTTTTGTCCCATCAACCACAAAATATTTATCTTGACAAAACAAATTACTATCATTATAAGAGTTTAACCTACTTTCCAATATTTCTTTACTATCAGGAAAAGGTTCATTTTTCTGGACGGATCTTTGCATAGATAATTCAACTGGTATTAAAAATAAAAAAGACTTATCTGGCCTAGGAGTAACAAAATTTAAAAACTTCCAAGCAAACATATTTTCACAGTTAATATGCGGAAAATTTAATTTGAAATCCAATGCTGTATCATCTATGTACCTATCACAAATAACAGTATTTCCAAATAGTAACTTTACCCTAACAATAAGTCCATACAAAATAGCCATATCAAACATCGAAATATTTAACCAAACCCACGATACAAAGGGTCTAGAAATTATTTTTTTTCTAGCCATACTATTACCTACTTTTGGAACAGATTTTCCAAAAAGTTTTCTAATTATTTTTTTAAGTAACTCAAAACCTGGTGTATATCCCCCTCTTGCCCAAATATAACTAACATCTTTTTTTTGGTTTCCAAGTTTAGAAATTAGTTTATTAATTTGTGTAGTCTTTCCTGAACCATCCATGCCGCTAAAAGTAACAATCATTAAGTTTTGTATTATTTTAATATATTATTATAAATATTTTCCAACTCTAATCTTTTAAGCTTAGAACTAAATTTTTTTAAACATATTCCCTTCCTTTATCACCTACTTTTTTGCATAACTTGTATTCTTCAATAAATACTCGGTATTCATATAAAATATTTTAAAACCTTCTTCTTCAATAGATATCCCACTTTTTGATTTTTTGATTAAATCTGCAGGCCCACCTAATTCTGAGACGATTACAGGTTTACTCTTTCTAATAGCGTACTTATCCTCATTTTTAAAAATTTCTTGAATTTAAAAATTCACATTTTTTTATTTGCATTCAAACCAATGAAACCCTTTAAATATTTGTTGTTAAAATCACTTAAAACCCATTTATATATATTAAGAGAAGTTTTTATTATCTCAGACCAAACGTATTTTTTTTTAACAAGATTAATTCCGTTGTAACCCATTTTTGTTAATTTATTCTTATCAAGTGAAATTAGTTTAATTAAAGTTGAACTAATTTTATCCTCATTCCTTTCAATCCACCAACCACAATTATTTTTTTCCAGTTCATCCCATGGAGTATTGGTTGTTGTAATAACAGGCACTCCTCTTGCTAAAGATTCAATGACAACAATACCAAAATTTTCTCCTTTGGATGGAAGAATCATACATTCAGCTGAATCGATAGCGTTCTTTTTATTTATTCCGTATTGCGGTCCAACAAATTTGACTAAATCAATTATTTTATATTTCACAATTAATTCATTGAGTTCGTTTTTATGACCTAATTCATTCGGGCCAGCTATAACTAGAATCCAATTTTTCTTTCTAAACTCTTTTTCAATTTTTTTAATTGATTTAATTAAAAGCTTTAATCCTTTAAAAGGATGAACTCTTGAGAGAAATAGTAAAATTTTAGTATTTAAATTAATTTTGTTTTTTTCCTTAAAATCAATATCGACAACATTAAAGTTTTTATTTTTTACAAAAGAATCATCTACTCCGTTGGGTAAAATAGCAATTGGCTTAAATAGTTTCATTTTTTTTAAGTGAACAGCCTCTTGTCTAGAACATGCGATAATACAATGACATTTTTTTAGATTTATTTTCTCGAAAAAAAACATTGCTAAACATTTTTTATACTTTGATACTTTCATTTTTTCAGGCTCCAATAATCCATGTGGGCTTATAATTTTTTTTATATTACTTTTTTGAAATAATGTAAAAATTGATATTGGAAGAAAAACACCATGCTGATGAATGATGTCGAATCTTTTTGACACTAAACCTATTTTACAAAAAAAGAATGGTGAAATTAAGTTTCTTATTCCAAAAAATCTTTTAATGGCTTTTAGACTTTCTTTTTGGATACCTGTGTCATTTGAAATTTCTTCAATTGTTTCAGAATCACCCATAAACCATAATTCAGAATTATATTTTAAATGATTTTGATAATATACAAATGACTGAACAACCTGACTAATTCCGCCTCCTAATCTTCCTGCAACATTACTTATATGTAATATGCTTTTTTTACCCATTAATTAAGTCTTATTTTTCCTAATCTATAAAATATGTTTAAAATCAAAATATAAAAGAGACCTGAAGCTATATATATTATTAATTTTTGAAAAATATTATCAATCCCAAATGAATCACTAATTGTAGCATTTATAGTAAATATCGTCACAGATGACCAAACTAAACCATACTTACTATCTAATTCCACAAATCGTAGATAACAACTAGATATAATTTTGAACATAATAAAAATAGCTATGAAGGATATTACAGGGTTAAACAAAACCCAAACAATACCAAATATTGGCCAATGATCTCCATGACTTTGACCTATATCTATTTCTGTAACATCTGACAAAGGAACATCAAGATATGCTACTTTAAAGAGTTCTAGTGAATATTTTTCATCAACAAAGGGAGTTCCTGGTAATAATAAATTTAATATTATTTTTATGTTTCCGCCAATATTAACAATCTCTCGCGCATAATCATCAGTATTATGAAGTATTATGGGCATGTAATCAAAGTGGCTAAATCTCTTGCTAATTGCTAACAATTCTTGATTAACATCGACATAGTTAGAATATGTCGGGGCTACTTCGATTAACTCGGTTAATGTCAAGTCTGCATTACTCACCGAATATCTAGCATATCTTACACCATCACCAAGTGAAAATAAGAACAACGCAATGGGAACAAAAATGGCTAAAAGTCCATTTGCCTTAAAAAAATTAATTATTCTAATCTTAAGATCCCCATAGACAATTAAACCACTATATAAAAATACTATCCCTACAGTATACATACCACCCTTACCACCTGTTACAGTGGCACTTAAGGTGACAAGGATTAAATAAATAAAAAACAGACCTTTATTTTTTAGAATATGCCAATTATGTATAGAGTATAAAACAAAAATCATAATAAATATATCTTTATTCAAAAACATATTAAGGATAGCTAACACTTTAGGAACACTTCCATAATAGGTGCTCATATCATAAATCAAACTTAGATATATACTAAAAAACAACGGAATGCATGATATTATAAAATAGACTTTATAACTTATTTTATTTAATATAGGTTTTTTATGAATATTTTTAACTCCAAATGATTTACCTCCCCATGGTTGGAGAAATGATGTAAAAACAACCAATAAGCATAAAAGAATATATGCCAATGTTGTGTTTGTCAAATAAAAATTATAACCTACAAAACTTGAAAATCTTATATCATCTGGGAAGAAAAGAAGGACTAACAATCTTTGTATAAACCATAAAAGAATAATAATAACTGTTAAAATTCGTAAGACTATTAACTTATTAGAACCTATATTTAATAAAAATATATTTGTTGAAAGAATACTGAAAATTAAAAAAATTGAGACCCAATTAATATATGGGTGACTTTCAATAAATAAATATGAAAAAACAAATAAAACCATAAAAAACATATTAAATAAGGTTAATATTTGAGAAAATCTTATGCTTTTATTCATTATCTACTTATTATATCTTTATATTACTACATAGATTGTATTCAACTCCTTGCACTCCATTTTTAAAATGCCTAATTCCCTTTGGGGTATTTTCATTAACTCCACCCATGTCAAACCATTTTAAACCCAACTCTTTCGCTTGGCAAATAGCATTCCAAATTAATATATAATTAGCATTTTGTTTTCGACCTTCAAAAGAAGTCCAACCTATTAAGTATGTTGCTGTGTCACCATGGTAAGCTATAAATACAAAACCACTTAATTTATTTTCAAATGAAGTCTTATATACCTTATGTTTTATAAACTCACTTTGGTTACTAAACATAGATACTAATAATTTTTTTGGAATACCCTTGAATTTGTTTTCTTCTTGAAATTTTATATAGGTATCAATAATTAAATCTAGTTCTTCTTTATTTAAAACTTCTACAACTTCAAAATCTAGTTTTTGAGCTTTTCTAAGTAAATTCCTCCATTTACTTTTTAAGCCCATAAATAGATCATCAATTGATGTATTTAAAGACAATCTAATACTTCCGTGGGGAATTTGCTTTGTTATTTGCTTTATACCAATGGACTCCAAGGCTAATTTATTATCACTACTATCTGCTAGTTCCGGGGAAAATGATACATACCACCATCTTTTTTGCTTTGCCAATATTTTAATAGTTGTAAATATTTTACTAATTATTTTATTTTCAAGTGGATTATCTATAAAATCTTGAAAATATATTGGTCCTCTATTTATCCTTGCTACACCACCTATCAATGGTAAACCAATATGCAAGACTTGAAACATTGCTATTGGATTATCATCTTCATCTAAAATCAAGAATCTAAATGGTTTCCATTTTTGGATTCTTTTTGCTTCACCATATTCCCAGCTCTGCATCAGATTTGCAAAAGTTACGTGTTTCCATAAGTTTGTCCACTCAGCATATTCAGTGATCTCTTTCACCTTAAATTGATTATTCATCGCTAGTTGCACATCTTGCATATATTTATCTATGTCTAGTTGATAATGTAGGAAGAAAAAAATGGTGTTTTTCACTCTACTAACATCTTTTGAATATTTATCTAAATCTTTTTTCAACTCAAATGGTAAATCTGGCCATATCATTACTGGACAACCTTGTTTGTAAAGTGATTTAAATCTTTTTTGCATTATATTATTGTCATGACACTTCATGCCTATAACATATGGTAAATCTTCTTTTTTAAAATTAACCAGCAAGCTCCATCCTTTATAGGATTCTAAGAGTTCTCTTAACTTTTTAAAATTTTGTTTTTTAATTTCAATTATCTCATTTAAATTTTTTGTTAAATTATTTAAATAATTGAGCTCTTTTAATGATGGCCGTTTATATGTAGGTTTTATTTTAATATTTGAAAAGAAAACTTTGTTTGATGAAGTTTTATGTAATTTTTTGAAAGACAATAAAGTTTTTTTTGCAATATTTTTCATATACCACATATATGGGAATATCATATTATGTACGGATGTTTCGTATTTAAAATCGTTTTTACTATACAAAATTCCTCCATTTTTTATAGGAAAATGTTTGTGCAGAGAAAAAAACAAATAATCTCCAACCCATTTATTTGATACAGATGGGTGTATTACATGGGCACAATCTTCAACTAATACAATGTTATTTTTATCACAAAAATCTCTACTATTTTCTTGTGGCATTATTTTTCCAAAATAATGAACTTGTAACATTACATCAACCTTTTTAATTTTAACTATATCATCTAATTTTTTATAATCTGGAGATAAGTTTTTGTTAACATTATAAAAAATAATATCATTACCTAAATCCCTTAAATGTTTTAAAGATTGTCCACAAAAATATGAGGGAATCAATATGTTTATTTTTTTGTTTAATCTTATTTGTTCTATCTTGCAAATTAAAGCCAATGATTCAGCTCCACTCACTAACCATTGTTCTTGATAGCCTGTAAGTTTCCAATTATCGATATTTTCTTTATTATTAAAAAAAACTTTAATGCTAGGTAATGCAATTGGCCAAATTATTGACATATCTTACAGATTAGAAAACAGTTTGTGGGAAATCTTTTGTGCATTTTTATATTTCCAATCTAACTTTCCTTCAATCATATTTTGTATTAACCACATAGGATCACCTGGCACAATATTTTGACGAAATATAAAATAATTACATGGGCTTGAATTCACATTTCCCCGCACATTGGAAAATACATATCTAAATTTGTTTTTTGATAAATTCACTGCTTCTGGTGTCACTACGTTTGGTGTTCCAAAAGGAAATGCAAAGGTATCTATATTGATATTCAAAATATTTTCAATTCTTTGACTCGATACTACAATCTCATCCTCAAGTTCATCTTTCTTTAAATCTATAAGTTTTGGATGAGTTTTACTATGCGCTCCAATAGAATGACCTTGAACTGATAAACTTTTCACATCATCCCAACTCATTGACTGTTGTTTTTTTTTGTCATTACTAATGACTGAATTAGGATAAATATTAGTACTAGCAAAATCATAAGCTTGATTTTCATTTAAACCAATAAACCCTTCTGTTATAAAAAAGAGCGCTTTTACACCATATTTTGATAATATTTTATCTGATACTATTTTATTTGAGAAAAAGCCATCATCAAAGGTTAATAATACTTTGATACAATCACTATTTTTTTCAGTGTTAAAATCTTCTGGGTTTATAAATCCATAACTATTTTGAATCATCACAATAAGTTCTTCAAACCAGTCGTAATAAATTTCTTCAATATTGTGTAGCGTAATTACCACAACCCCATTTGTAGACGGAATTAAAGATAAAAACGGTCTTAATATACTAGCTAATAATAATTTTTTTTTTCATTGTTTTTCAAAAATATACTTTAATGATCAAGTCAATCATATAAGAAATGGGTCTTAAAAAGCATTAATATCTTCCTCTCTTTAATTTCATCTTTTATTTTCTAATATGATTTGAAAAGTCTTTATGTCCATTTTTTAGTAATTCCTCTGATGATAAACTTTTAAAAAACTCAAAAGTTCTGCTCATGCCTTCACTTCTTGAAATTTTTGGCTCCCAGTCTAAAATCTCTTTTGCTTTTGTAATATCGGGTTGTCTTTGCAATGGGTCGTCTTTAGGTAGTGGTTTAAAGATTATTTTTTGAGTGGTTCCTGTTAATTTAATTATTTCTTCTGCAAATTTTAAAATCGTAATTTCATTAGGATTTCCAAGATTAACAGGGTATGAATAGTCACTCATTAACAATCTGTATAAACCTTCAATTTCATCATCAACATAACAGAATGATCTAGTTTGCGTTCCATCTCCAAAAACTGTTAAATCCTCTCCTCTCAAAGCTTGTCCCATAAATGCAGGAATCACTCTTCCGTCATTTAGTCTCATTCTTGGCCCGTAAGTATTAAAGATTCTTGCAATTCGAGTTTCTATTCCGTGGAAACGATGGTAAGCCATTGTAATTGATTCTTGAAATCGTTTTGCTTCGTCATAAACTCCTCTTGGTCCTATTGTGTTTACGTTTCCATAATATTCTTCCGTTTGGGGATGTAACAGTGGATCTCCATAAACTTCCGAGGTAGAGGCAATCATGATTCTAGCATTCTTATCCTTAGCTAAGCCTAATAAATTATGTGTTCCTAGAGATCCTACTTTTAAGGTTTGAATAGGTATTTTAAGATAATCAATTGGACTTGCTGGCGAAGCAAAATGCAATATGTAATCTAATTTTCCTGCAACATTAACAAATTTTGAAACATCATGATGATAAAAATCAAAGTCAGGATTTTTAAACAAGTGCTCTATATTTTTTAAATCTCCCGTGATTAAATTATCCATTCCAATAACAAAAAATCCTTCTTTTATAAATTTATCACATAAATGGGACCCTAAAAATCCTGCAGCTCCCGTTATTAAAACTCTTTTTTTCATAATTTAAAAAATTATCTACCTATTGATACGTATAAAATTCCTTCTTTCTTTATATCGTCTAAATCATATAAGTTTCTTCCGTCAAAAACTATATTCTGATTTAATAGTTGCTTTACTTTCTGAAAGTCCGGAGTTCTAAATATACTCCACTCAGTACATATAACAAGCGCATCAGCACCATCTAAAGCCTCATACATAGAATCGCAGTAATTAAGAGAGTTCCCAAATTGTTTTTCTACATTGGGTATCGCTTCAGGGTCATAAACCGAAAGCTGAGCCCCTTTTTTTAATAGTTCCCTCATTAAGTATATTGAAGGTGCTTCTCTAATATCGTCCGTTTCAGGCTTAAATGCTAAGCCCCAAATTGCCAACTTAATATCTGAGAGCTCATTATTAAAATGTTTTTCTATTTTAGACAATAAAATTATTTTTTGTTTTTCATTTACTTCAATTACAGACTTTAATATTTTGAAATCATAAGATTTATCCCTTCCTGCTTTTTGTAATGCTTTAACATCTTTAGGAAAGCAAGAACCGCCATAACCAATTCCAGAAAACAAAAATCTTTTTCCTATCCGGGAGTCGGTTCCCATACCAGCTCGTACCTGATCAACATTTGCGCCCACTTTTTCACAATAATTAGCAATTTCATTCATGAATGTTATTTTTGTTGCTAAAAATGAGTTGGCAGCATACTTAGTTAATTCTGCAGATTTTTCATCCATGATGATTATTGGATTACCAGAGCGAACAAATGGTTTGTATAGTTTTTCCATCAATTTAGTTGCTCTTTCACTGCTAGAACCAACAACAATTCTTTCTGGTTTGAGAAAATCATCCACTGCAAACCCTTCTCTTAAAAATTCAGGATTAGAAACTACATCAAAATCACATTTTGCTTTTTTTGAAATCACTTTTTTAACTTTATTTGTAGTTCCAACAGGTACTGTACTTTTATTTACGATTAATTTATAGCTGTTTATTTTTTCTCCAATTAGTCTTGATACATCGAGAACATGTGACAAATCTGCTGAACCATCTTCATCTTCAGGGGTGGGTAAGGCTAAAAAAATAATTTCTCCGTGTTCTAGTCCCTCGTCTAGTGAAGTTGTAAACTTAAGCCTGTTTGAACTAATATTTCGGTCAAATAAAACATCTAAATGAGGCTCGTAAATAGGAACCACACCATTTCTCATTTTTTCTATTTTTTCTTTATCAATATCTACACAAATAACTTCATTGCCAGTTTTTGCTAAGCAAGTCCCTGTTACTAAACCTACATATCCAGTTCCTATTACCGATATTTTCATTAACAATATTTTTTAAAATTATTCATTCAAAAATACAACATCCCTTTCTTTAAATTAGCTTTCAATGTTATAGTTTTATTTAAATTTTACCATAACCATTTTTATTATTATTGATTTATAAACTCACTAAAAGAAGATATGTATTGTTATAAAAAAACTTTAACGAACTATTAATTTAAATAAATATTTAGATGTCTGTTCAAATGTATAATAAGTATATATAATACTTCGTATAAATCTTTTTTGCTTAAGAAGACTTCTAACCGCATTAAAATATACTTTAATCAGTCTTCTAATTAATTTTAGTTGATATTCATCTTTGAAATCTCTCTCAATGATTTTCTCAAACTTTTTATGAAGAAATATTGACCTTAGATAAAAGTCAGATTTTTTAATTTCATTATTATCGTGGAGACAATACTGTCCTAATACAGTATTACAGTATTTGAATTTGGCATTAATTAGTGCTAACCTCAGCCATAAATCATAATCCTCAACGCCACGTAAATTTTCACTCTCATCAAACATTCCTGCTTGAATAATTAGATCTTTTTTTACAATACTGGCTGATGGTGAAAGACAGTTCCTTAAAAAGAATAAATCTTTAAAGTTTTCATGTGGACCACACTTGTGAACACTTATTTTTCTACCGTTCTCATAAATATCTTCATCATGACAAATCACATCATAATTATGACAAATAATTACGTCATTCAAAACACTCAACCTTTCTGGATACCAAATATCATCTGCGTCCAAAAATGAAATGTAACTAAAACTAGCGTTTTTTATTCCAAAATTCCGTGCTGCTCCCTGACCTTTATTATCCTGTTTAAGAATCCTTACAGGTACATCAAACTTTTCACGCTCAATAATCGAAAGGGATTCATCAACAGATCCATCATCAACAAAAATAACTTCAAACTTTTTAAAAGTTTGATTTTGTATGCTTTTAATGGAATTCCTAATTGTATTACTTGAATTATAAAATGGAATAACAACTGTAAACATAAAATTAACTGATTTTAACTTAAATTTTTTTTTATGATTTGGGCCCAAAAAGGTATTTCTTTGTTTAAAATAAAGTAATTATTATTTAAATTTGATTTTGATGTTTTTGGTTTTGAAAGAACAGCTTTGTAAAGCTCTTTCTTATTGTATGCAAAACAAACATTTTCACAACCTAATAATGGGCTAAAATTAATTCCACTTACATAAGTAATTACTTTTTTATTTTTTTCCCAAAATTCAATTGATGCAGTTGTTGGTGCACAGGATAAACAAACTTCGTAATTGTTTATAATTTCAGAAATTGGGTTATTGATAATTTTAAAGTTTATTTGTTCATACTTCGTTAAATCTAAAATACAGAAAGGGTGGAATTTTATAGTAAAATTTATGTCATTCACGTCTTTAAATGTTTGATAAACTATTTCTAAAAGTTCCTCAGTAATAGATTTAGAATAGTCTCCCAAAATTAAAATTTCTTTATTATTTCTATTTTTTTCTTGAGAATCCAAATCAAGGATATAATTGTACCTTAATGCTTCTACCTGTACAATTCTTTCAGTTGGGGTTCCAGAATCAATTAAGTATTTTGTTGATATACTACTATTCACCAAAATTAAATCAGGAAAAGAATAATTAAAGTTATTGACAAAATAATCTCGATGGTTAAAATATCTCAAATCCCAATATCTCACAGATGAATGTGCATTACCTATAATTTTGGATCTAAATAATTTCTTCCAGTGAAATAATAATGAATACTCCCAACTTTGGTTTTCATATGTGTATAAACAAAGTTCTTGTTCAGGTAGGGTTTTAAGTACTTTTTCAATTAAATTGAAATATACTATGTTACTAATTGAATATGAGCCAATCAAAGAGTTTTGTAAATCGTTCTTTAGCAATGGCTCAACTTTAAAATAACCTATTTTTGGAATAAAAATATTTTTCTTGTGTTTAATAAATTTAAAGGCTAATTTGATCCAAATTGCTAACGATTTAATAACAATCTTTAATGACATGAATTCATTTAAAAGTAAATGTTTCTCATTTTTATTTGAACTACTATAATCACTTTTGAACTTTTCGTTTACTTTTTTGCTATCAGTGGAATTATCATTAATTGAATTTATGTGAATCCAATTAGATTTAATATTATAGCTTTTTAAATATTTATTTAGACCTATCCAGTATTTATTTTCATTTGAACTACAAATTGAGCTTTTATCAAAAAAAGTAAAAATCGTAATTTTTGCATCGTGATTAGAGAAAAAATTTCTTAATTTCTTGATATTTAATGTATTGAAATAAAATCTTAAAACCCAAGATATAGCATATATAACGCTAATTAAATTACTTAGGTTTTTGCTTTTATGAAATTTTAAACTTTCTGTATTAATTACCTCAATTTTATTTTCTATGCAGTATTCATATAATACTGAATTTAACTTATAATTATCTGACTCAATTTTAATTCTTGTTACATTATTTTTTTTTACATAATGATTAAAAGCTATTAATTTTAATATTTCAATATTATAAGACTTACTCATTACCTGTTTGCTTAGTAATACTGAACTAAGCCACAAAGAATAATTAGAGTAAGTAGAAAAATAATCGTTTAAATTTGAATTTTGAGATATATTGTTTACCCATTTTAAATACTCATTTTTTACCAAAGTATCATTAGTCTCTATAAACTTTGAAATAGATATTTGAGAATCATCCTCAATGATGGAAGAATTATTCCAAAAAATCAGAACTGAATTTAAATTGATATTACTAGGCAGTTGCTTTAAATTCCACAATATAAAAGTTTGATTACTCATATTAACCTAATTATTTTTTTTTCTTAAAAAAATGTGTTTATTAATAAAGTCTTTACTTAACCCAACTTTATTTGGTTGAATTAAAACAATTAATAACATTAAACATAAAAACACAATTGTTGTTAACGAAAACTCAATGTATATATTATTAATTGATAATTGCTTGATACCTAAGTGAGACGAGTAAATAAAAAATAAAGAAAAAATGAACAAAACAATTTGATTAAAACCATCAAAATTCCATTTAAATATTTTGGATAAATACCAAGAAAATAGGTTTACTTGAATTAACTGTAATAAAACAAGTTTCAGTGCAATACCCTCTGAGCCAAGATTCAAGCCTGGTATTAAAAAGTTTTTTGGTGCTAATACAATAATTGTAGTTAAAATACTAAATATCATAAAAATAATATTTCCAATAACATAAGACCTTGTTTTTTCAGTTGCATAAAACATGGTTCCATTAATTTGACCTATAGATTGGTGGATGGGATATAATAACATTATAGTAAATGTTATTGATCCTGCCGCGTAAGACTCTCCTAATACAATAAATAAAATATCATTAGCCCATGGAAGAAGGGGTATAGAGACTATTAGACCAACAAAAAATAAAAGTCTCGTTGAATTAAGGTATAATTTTTTAACTAATTTAAAATCTTTCTTTTTATTAGCTTCTGCTATCTCTTTCCAAAATGGCTTAATAATTGAAACTGTAGCTAATAAGGCAATTGATGCATATTGAGCAGCAATTCCAAAATAAGCTTGCTCTTCAGCTCCCCCCCATGTTTGTAACATCCATTTTTCTCCGAAATCATTTATAAATCCAAATATCGTAAGTGGAATAAAAGGACTGCAATAAATCCAAAATTCATTAAAAATATTTTTAAAAGAATCATCATCATAATTTTCATAAGAAATTTTAAGGTAATTTTTTTTAAAAATATTTAACAATAATAAACTTGCTATTAACCACTCAATAGTTATTACAATAAACAAAAAAGGTATGGCTAGGAGTTTAAAATACCATAATGATACTATTACTAAAAAATGAAGAAAAACTAGCGAAACATTTGTAATTTGAACATAGTATGTTTTTCTTAATGATTCTGCCATTTGTACAGTAATTGGCCAAACTGTAGATTGAAAGAAAACTGCAATTAAAGCCAAAATTATTAACGTTTTACTTTCATTTTTCCAAATTGTATTTATTAGGTCAGACGGGATTACTAGTCCTATTAAAAAAAGTGGTAACAAAAGTTGTAATGCTACATAAGCCCAATAAATTTTAATAAACTTTAAACTTCTTTTTCTTTGAGAGATGAATGTGAAAAATGCAGAGGAACTAGAAAAATCAAGTATTTGTTTTAATGCTATAAATATACCAATCAAAAAAATATATCTTCCATAATTTTCAGGAGCTAATTCTCTAGCAATAAACATCGAAGTAACAAATGATATCACAGCTCTAAACAAATTACCAATTAATGTGTATGAAATTCTTGATGAATATTTTTCTTCAGGCATAGACAAATTAATTACAGGAGCTTTTTGTAATCTTGGATTAATTTCACAAGGGTGAAGTTGTTATAATTTTTATAGTTGATGTAGTTTTCATAAAAATCCTTATAAGCCTTATCATTAATTTTGAAAGAATTAGGTAAAATATAATTCTTAGAAGATAAATCTATAAGTGTGCTTGAAAGAGTTTCTGAAAATAATTTAATTGAATTGATATATGTGCGGTGATAATAACGACTTGTTAAAGAAACTATTGGCTTTTTGTAAATCACCGACATAGTTATTGCGGTACTTGCATGAGCTAGAACAAATTGAGAATACTTAACTAAGTCAATTGTTTTAAACTTTAAAATTTTCCTGCCTTGAAAGGGATTGCCAGTTTTTTCATATCTAGATCTAGGATGCGCAGCAATGATAACTTTTAGTGAGAATTTGCTTTCAATCTTTGAAAAAAAACTATTTAATTCTAAATAATAATTCTTACCGACTGGCACGATTCCTGAAATATTATTATCTGGATGATGGAGATTATATTCATCTAAAAAGACAACATATTTCGTCGTAGATTTTTTTTTATTATTTACTTTTTCATTGTTTAAGTATAAATTGTAATCAAGACTGTTATAATATATATAACGTGATTTTTTATTAGATAAAACGTGATTCTCAGAACTTAAGATATCTGCCTTTGAACCAACAATATAGAAATGAGAGTGAATACCATAAAATTTTTGAATTATTTTATTTTTAATTTTTCTTAAAAAATTTCTGACTGCTTTTTTTTTGAAATTAACATACACATCTGGTGTGGTTCCTAATTTTATAAATCCGATTTTATTTCCCTTATTTATAATTTTTTTGTATATAAAAAAAGTTTTTTTATTTACTCTTGAAAGAGAAATGATTATTGTATTGTGATCAATTCTTTTTATATATTCTAAAATTTCTTTTTTACCAGATGGCGTGAATATTATCTCCTCTGCTTCGTCATTAATTTTAACATCTTCATTGTAATCAGGATTATTATAAGATGTTAAATCTAACACTTCAATATTAAAACTATTTTTAATAAAATCATTTAGACTATATCTTTCATAATCTCTTTTTGAAAGAAGTGACTCTTTTATAAAAATAATTTTACCATTCACCAATTTACATTGTTAAGTATAAATCACGTATTTTTTCTCTTGTCAATATTTCACGCCAATTTTTTCCCAGAGCATTTGTTAATGGTCTGTCCATAAGAAGAGTCATATCAACCATTCTTTCAATTGCTGCATCATTAAGATTAGAACATACGTTTGTCGGAAGAGTAATATCATGGTCTAAAAGCATTTTTTTGAACAATTTAACGTGACCTCCGTAATAATCTTCTAAAGCATTAAATACAATACAATTAGCATAACCATGTCTGTAGTCAAGCTCCAAACTTAAACCATAAGATAAAGCATGACAAATACCAACTTCAGAATTAACAATAGAAACACCACCAAGGTATGAAGCAGTGATTAACATATCATTTTTTAAACCTTTGGTAAAAACATCTGTACACAATGATAATGCCTTATCTGCTATTCCTTTAGAAAGTTCATTAATCATTGTTCCTTCTAAACTTTCTACACAATGAATGTAACAATCCATTCCTGAATAAAATCTTTGATTTTTGGGAACACTTTTAATCAAATTACTATCCAAAATTATAGCATTGAACATACTATAATCACTGTTAATTCCGAACTTTCTATCCTTACCCATCAAGACCGTTGTTCTACTTGCTTCAGAACCAGATCCTGCTATTGTAGGGATTCCAACTTTATAAACACCCTTGTTTTTCGGCAAATCCCAACCCTGATATTCTCTTGCGGAACCATCATTACATAACATCACAGAAATTGCTTTTGCAACATCCATTGAACTTCCTCCGCCTATTCCAATTATAGCAATTGGTAATTTATTTGAATATTTTTTTAAAATTATTTCCTTATAGTCATCAATTTGATCAGTTGTAGGTTCTTTTTTTGTTGCAGGAAAATATATAATGTGATCGTTGTTTTCAAAATTTAAAGACTTATTTACAAGACCTTTACTTTTAAAATAATCATCTATCACATAAACATAATAATCATTCCCTTTTTTTTCTGGTAAAAGTTCATGTATTCGGTTTATACTATTTTTTCCAAATATTAATTTTGGAACTTGTTTAAATATTCTAAATTTCATTTGATTACTTTTTATTTATTTTTAATAATGATTCTACAATTATAAAATCTACTTCATCATCAATTTCATAATTCATATGCCTGGCTATTGGAAATTTACATGGATTAATACCACACCAGATTCCTTCCATTGCTAATTTCTTATCTAAAATATATACATTTCCATCATCATAAAAAAAACCTTTATAGTCCTGTCTTCTTGTATTATTATGTGTCCCATATTCCTTAATTTTAGTATAAAAACCTGTCGCTAAATTAGTGTAACCTCCATCTTTGAATTTATTAATGCAAGTATCAATTAAGTTTAAGTCTCTTACGGGTGAAGTAGGTTGTAAAACAACTAAGGTTTTAACTTTAGGATATCTTATAACAAAATCTTTTAAAACTTCAATTGTTCTTGCAGTATCCGAAGCTAAATATTCAGGTCTATCATCAACTTTAGCTCCGCATTTTAGAGCATACTTTTTTATTGCTGAGTTCTCAGTGGAAACATAAACTTCATCTATTAATTTCGATTTTAGTGCAGATTTAATTGACCATGAAATTAAAGGCTTACCGTTTATTTCTTTTATATTTTTGCCTGGTATCCCTTTACTACCACCACGTGCAGGAATTATAGCTATAACCATACTATTGATTTAATTCTTTAATTGACTCTATAATTGAATTGACTAAATAAATATTTTCTTTCTCAGAAAATGTTAATGAAAAGGGAATAGAAATCATATTATCATAAAACTCGTCAGTGTTTGGCACATTAGCATTACCCATTCCATTTTTCTTAAATAAATCATACCTGTTTAATGGGTAATATTGAATCACACACTTAATATTATATTTATTAAAAAGTATCCTAATTAAATCATCTCTATTCCAATTGTCTGAAATACACTTAACAGGAAGTAAATGATGACTGTGGGCTGTTTTAGAATGAATATTTTGGAATTTTAATTCAGGTAGATTTTTTAGTTTAGACCTAAAAAAATTACTCAATGATCTTCTTTTTTCCGTTAAGGAATCCATTCTTTTTATAATTGAAGAACCGATAGCACCTTGAGCCTCATTCATTGAACTTTTAATTGGCCAAATACCAGGAATATCTTCATCTACATTAGTCATAGCTGGTAACCAGTATTCATCTTTGTTTACAAAGGGTGCATGACCATTAAGTCGCAACCCCTTAACGTGTTTGGCAAGATCCTGATTCTTCACTACGATCATACCGCCTTCACCAAGAGTGGTCAAATTTTTTTGTGAGTGAAAACTAAAAATCCCTATATCTCCAATAGTACCACAATGTTTCCCTTCTAAATTTGCACCCAATGATTGAGCACAATCTTCAATGAGAAATATATTTTTACCTCTTAAAAAATCTGATATTTCTAAAATATCAGGACACATTAATCCGTATAAATGAACTACAGCAACAGCTTTAGTTTGAGGTGTTACAAGTTTTGAAATACTTTCCAAAGTTACTGTTAACGAATCAGGACATATATCGGCCCATTTAATAATTGCCCCCCTTCTTGCAAAAGCCAAAGCAGTAGCACAATAAGTATGTGCTGGAATTATAACTTCATCACCTTTTTGAATCTCTATTAAATTTGCAGCAATATCGAGACCATGTGCAGCGCTCATTAAAGAGAATGCATTTTTAGATCCTAAATAATTCATAAAATCTTCTTCAAATTTTAAAACACATGAACCTTGCGTTAACTGAATTTTTGGATTACTCATTATTTCAACTACTGCATTAATTTCTTCTTTAGAGTATGAATGCCCTCTATGTGGCCAATCTATTTTCATCTTAATTATTTTTAAAGTTAATTTCTAATTTTTCTAACGCTTCCCAAAAACCTTCACCATCATTTTTATGACCCTGCCATATTTCTGGAATAAATGAAGTATTTGGTGAATGTTTATTCATTATTTCCCCAAGATTCTTAAAATCAATACTTCCCTCACCTATTTGAAGACCTTCATCATCAACACCTTCTGCATCAACTATATGATGATGTGCAGAATATTTAAAAACCTTTTTAAGAAATTCAGAAAAAGATTTTTTAGATTCAGTACAATATAGTTTTGAATGAGATACATCTAAACATATTCTTTTATCAAATTTCTGACAAAAGGAAACTATTTCATCAGCATCCTTGAATAGATTATGAAATCTCTGTCCCCCAAAATGCCATGGAAAAGGAGGCATTGTTTGTATGACAATTTCAACACCTTTTGTATTTAAAGAGTTAATAGCTTTTCCAATTAAATCATATTTATGATTTTTTTCTTGTTCAGTTAGATAAATTCGATTTATACTCCAGCCACCTGCATTAATGATAATGAGTGGTCTTTTCGATTTAAAATATGGTTTTAATTCTAAAGTTTTTTTAACAACTTCTTTAAGATTACTTATTGATTTTTTTCTATAATTGCTATTATCAGAACACAAATCCATTAAATGGTCATTAGAAAAAAGTTCAGGTGAGTGAACAACAAGATCTAGATTGTAAGAATTCTTACTAAAATAATTTTCAATTTTTAAATTTAAATCTGAATAGCTCAAGTGAAATTCTACTATATCAAAATTTGACATGTTAATAATAGATTCAAAATCATGAAATCTTACAGGTATTCCAAAAGGTCTATTGAATTTATAATTTTTTGCACTGTATGATTTTTTCTTTATATCACTTTCATAAAAAAAATCATCTTTATCAATATTTCTTTTAGCAATTTTTCCTACCAATTTATCTAAACTATTAGGCTGTAAGCCATTTCCTGGAGATCTTATTTCTATATATTCTTTTAGTATTATCTCTCCTTTTTTGATAGATTTATTTGCGATTAAACTTTTTGCTAAAACTTCCCTATTCATCATTTCTCCTTGTGAAATAGTTCTTAACCCGTTATTTCCCATTGCAAGTTCAACTTCACGAATATACTTAACCATATTTTTGAATTCTTGTGGTAATAAACTGACTTTATGATCGTTTCCCTCCATAGATTTATCAAGAGTGAAGTGCTTTTCAATTATACGAGCCCCCAAACTAACTGCTGCAACTGGAACGCTAAAACCTCTTTCATGACCTGAATAACCTATTGGACAATTTCCTCCAATTTTTTTCAACTTATTTAAGTAGCTTAGATTTATATCCTTAAATGGTGCAGGGTATGTTGAATTACAATGTAGTAAGGCAAAATTAGCTCCGTTCTTCTTAAGTAATTCAACTGAATCTGAAATTTCACTTTCATTTGCCATACCTGTAGAACAAATTAATGGTTTACCTGTTTTACACATTTCCTTAAGCAAAACATGATTAGTTAAATCTGCAGAAGCGATTTTGTATGCAGACATACCGTAACTTTCTAATTGTGATAAACTTTCTAAATCAAACGGTGTACACAATGGCAAAATACCTTTTACTTTACAATAGTCAAAAACCTTAAATAAATCAGTATTTTCTAACTGAAACTTTGATAGTAAATCTAAAGTATATTCTGCCCCAAGGTCTTCAGAATTATTGTTATTTCTATACAGTGTCTTTGACCTCATCTGAAATTTAGCACAATCCGCACCAGAACTAACAGCGTTGTCAACTAATTTATATGCAAGTTCTAAACTTCCATTGTGGTTATTTCCAATTTCTGCAATTATAAAAGTTGGCTTATTTTCTGAAATCTCAAATTCAGATATTTTAAAGTTTTTTCTATTTCTAAAAGCAATAGAATCAATTCTTTTTTTTTGAATCAATTATTGGAATAAAAATTAATTTATCAGAAAACAACTTTTTTATCTCGGAAATATCAGATGACTTAACTGAAAAAATAAAATCTGTGTTACATATTTCTTTAACTGATATTTGTGTATCTGTATTTTCACTAGAAGTTAACCATCTTCTAATGTCTCCATCGGTCAAAACACCAATAAGTTTTCCTTTATTATCTACAATAAGTACAAATCCTCTTTTATTTCTATCTATTTTTTTTATGGATTCAAAAACTGATTTGTTTTGATTAATTAAATAGTCTTCACTTATTTTTTCTATATACATAATTTTATTTAAATAAAAATACCTTTTTCAATAGTGCTAATTATTATCATCTTATCTTATAATTTAACAATGATTTTTTTATGATAAACATTTTACTTTATTTATGATTCTTTTCAGTATTTAATTTATTTAGTATGATTTCTAATTCAGTAAAATCATTAATTAACAACTTTTCTTCTTTAATTTGTTCAATTGTTGTGTATCTACCTATAAAATTAATATCATTGTTTTTAGCAGCATCTCTGTCAGAGAGAGCATCTCCAATAAAGACCACTTCACTTCTATCATAACCATAGATATTAAGAATTTTCTTGATATGTAAATCTTTTTTTTCTGGGGAACCAAACACCTCTTTAAAGAATTTTCTTAAAAATTTTCTTTTAAGAATAATTTTTATTTCATCAATTGGAGTTCCTGTGGAAATATGAAAATCATATTTCTGGTAATTTGATGATATAAAATCATAAACTCCTTTCACATATGGTGAATCTATTACTTTTTGCAAAACAAGGTTGGAAAATTTATTTGCAAGCTCATCAACTTTAAGTTGATCAATATCTTCTTTTAAATAGCTTTTGTGATAAATTTTAAATTTTTCAAATCTAGAAACCCCTCCATTAGATTCATGATGTTTCATAACCTTTTGAACAATATCCTTACCAAATGGTTTATATAATTCTGCAAATGCCTCAGTTTTAACATTAACCGATTCTGCAATTACCCCATCATAATCAAATATTATTGATTTTATTTTAGTCATACTTTGCAATAATTGTGACTGGACAGCCATCAACCTCTTTAATTAATATTGGGAAACACATTAATTCTAGCGGTTGAGAATTTAGGTTTTTAAGATTCATGTCTTCTACCAGAAGAATATCGTTTTCTCCTAAAAATTTTCTGTGAGATTCTCTCCCAAGCACTCTGTTTTGATATGATGTTAGAGAAATTGTATCCATACCTAAAACTCTTAGTTTAGGACATCTTAATTTTAACAGATTAGCTAAATTTGGGCTTATACCTGGATTATTATTCCAGAACTTTTTACTTCCTCTATATTTATAAAATCCTGTGTTTAATATTAAGAAATCAGTTTCTTTGGGAATTGTTTCAATCAGTTTTTTTTCTAATAATATAATCTCATCTTCACCGGGGTTAACTCTAACAACATAAGGATTTTTAAATATCCAGAAATCAGCATCATAGTTTGAAGAAAATTTTCCATTTTCTAAAAAATGATTAGGAAAATCTATGTGTGTGCCCGAATGATTGTGAAATGAAATTCTTTTTGTGTTTGCAGTGTCCCCTTTAGAAATGTCATTAAGTTTAATAATATCTATTCCTGAATCTCCACCATATATAGGAGTCTTATCGTCAAGAAAATAAGATAGATATTGAAATTTAGCCATTTTTAATATTTAGTGATTTTAATTTTTTATCATTTTTCAAATTCTCATATTCATCATAAATACAATCTAATATACCTTGACCTAAGTCATGATGATTTTTTGAAGTTATTTTTAATGCTACTTTTGGACGAAAAGAATATGGTGTCAACTGATAATGACCTTCATAATTTTTTTTATCGTAAGTGATTTTAATTTCATCATTTAAAATTTCTTTAATCATTTCAAGAACCTGATGAACTTTTCTAGTTTGTGTCCCTGTAATCATAACATGTTGATTTAAATAATCCTTATTTAATATTTCAACGGATGATTTTGCAGCATCAATCACATTTATATAATCCCTTATTTCTTGTCCATCTCCCCTTCTCACAATTTCTTTTTCTAAAAGTGCTTGTTTTATTGAATTACTTATAAAATTGAATTTATTTGCTCTTGTTCCATAAAGTGAACCATATCTCAAAATTGTATAATTTAAATTAAACTCCTCAAGATAATTTTCTATAAATAACTCACATGACTGTTTTGTAGTTCTGTAAAAAGATCCATGATTAGAGTAGACATAAATTGAGCTGGAGAATATTATTCTTTTAACATTAAACTTTTTGCATGCATCAAGAATATTTAATGTGCCAATAATATTAAATCTTGCAGAATCAATAGGATTGTCTTTAGCTTCTTTGATATCTGCTATGGCTGCAAAATGGTACACATAGTCTACTTTGGAAATAGACTCGTCAATAAGTTTTTTATCGAGAATATCACCAACAATCATTTTTTGTGAAGATGATAAATATTTTGATTTTTCTATGTCGTAAATATAAACTTCGTGACCTTTACTGGTAAGAATATCTGCAACATGACTTCCTAAAAATCCTGATCCACCGATAACTAACGTTTTTGCCATATTATATGTTTTTAATTAAATTTTCAACTGCCATTAATCCTTGTCTTTGAACACTTTCATATGTTCTTGAACCAATGTGAGGGGTAATAATTACATTATCAAATTCATTTAATGGGTGATTCTTAATCATGGGTTCTTCTTCTAAAACATCAGTAAGATATGCCTTAATTTTATTAGCTTTTAACGAATGAATTAAATCTTTTTGATTAACAATTAAGGCTCTAGATGTATTAACAATTACCATTTTTTTTTGAGCAGAATTAATTACCTTTTTATTAATCATTCCTTCAGTCTCTTGATTTAATGGAAGGGTTAAAGCTAAAATATCAATCTCATCTACAAGGTTTATTATGTTGTCTAAAAATACAATATCACTATCACTTATTGTTTTCATAGATACATATGGATCATAAGCTTTAACAGTTAAACCAAATGCTTTACAACGTTGTGCTAATTCATGTCCAATTCTTCCATAACCAACAATACCTATTTTTTTTCCGAATATTTCATGCCCAATTAATCTTTCCCATTTTCCTTGTTTTATAATATTATATTCCAAATGAATATTTTTGTAATACGAAAATAGTAATGCCAAAATATGTTCAGAAACTGTAATATGATTTACACCCGGAGTTTTAAAAACCTTTATTCCAAATTCAACTGCAGATTTTAAATCAATTTTATCCAAACCAATTCCATATTTAGATATTACTTTTAATTTTCCTTTTTTTCCATTAGAAATAACTTTTCTCGTAATTTCATCATCTCCGCAAATCATGCCATCATAATTACCTATTATTGGTAATAAAACTTCTTCCTTAATAGGCCCTCTTAAAATATCAATTTTATAATTTAAGCTTCTTAATTTTTCTTGATGTTGACCAGGAGTATCTGTAAAAGAAGTTGTTGTTAAAAGAATTCTCATTTATTGTAAAATTTTACCAACTCATCTTTCTTCATTAGTTCAGTTACATTTTCAAGATCGTCTGGAGTGTCTACTGAAAAATTATCTTCTTGAATGTATACCATTTTAACTTTGATTCCATTCTCTAAGAGCCTCATCATATCAACTGATTCGATTATTTCCAATTGTGTTTGCTCCATTTCGTTATATTCCAAAAGAAAGTCTCTATTGAAAGGAATTACACAAACTTGTTTATACATAGGGACATCAATTACTCCCTTTTTCCTGGAGGGAATTGGCTCTCTTGAAAAATAAAGTGCATTACTTTCACAATCTAAGACTACTTTTACTTCATTTGGATTTTCAAATTCTTCAATACTTGTTATTGATGCATATAAATTTGTAATTTTTAAATTACTATCATCCAATAAAGGCTTAACTGCAGATTCTATCATTGAAGCATTAGTCATGGGCTCGTCACCTTGAAGTAATACCACAATATCAATTTTTTCTCCAATTTTTTCCTCAATTTTCAACATTGCTTCAGCAGTTCGGTCAGATGCTCTTTCATGTGTATCTAATGTCATTATCGCCTTACCACCAATACTTTCAGTGTAATCATATATTATTTTATCACATGTAGCAACGTAAACATCCGTAAGTAAATTACACATCAAACTTCTCTTTAAACAATGTCCAATCATAGGCATTCCTAAAATATTAGCCATTGGCTTATTAGGAAATCTTGTAGATGCCATTCTTGCTGGTATAATTCCTATTATATTCATAAACTTTCTAAATTTTTAATGCCTGATTTAATTATTACTGTATCCATTCCTAAAGCAATGAATCCATAGTTTTTAAATTTATTATTATATTCATTTTCAATATCAGAAACAATATGAACCCCTCTTTTTTCAACTGGAATAATACTATTAAACTTTTCTATTAATTCTAAATATTTTTTGTTATCCCAATCGGCGACACAACCTATGTCAGCGGTTAAGTCATAAGGTCCAAGAACATAATAATCAAATAAATCAGTTTTAACAATGTTTGACAAATGACTGATAGAATCCTCATTCTCGATTTGAGCAATTAATTTAACTTTATTAAATTGTAATTTATCATCACCCCAATTATTTTCAGAAACTAAGCCTTGACCCCTTTTGCCATATGGTGGATAAAAACACCATTCTTTTATTTTACTAGTTTGTTTGAGTTCGGTAGTTGAAAAAATAATTCCAGAAACATTACTGTCTAATAATAATCTAATTTGAGATTTAATCGGTTCAGTTACTCTAACAAAAGACAGCTTATTGCTAGCATTAATTAATTGTATTAATGAGAATAAAGTTTCATTATTAAAAACCCCATGTTCTAAATCTAAAACCACAGCATCAAAATTCGTATTACAATAAATTCTTGTAATTTCTACTGATGGTATTTGTTGCCACAATGCTTTCATTTTTTAAATTTTATTGTTAATAATTGTTAGTATTAGCTTTAATAATTAAACGTGCTAGTATTTTAAATAATATTCTTTTAAAACTTTTCTTTTTGCATTAAAATAATATCAGATTTCATCATATCTTTTACCAAATATGTCAAGTCATATTTAGGCACCCAACCTAATTTATTCTTTGCTTTTGAAGGATCACCAATTAACAAATCAACTTCAGTTGGACGAAAATAAGTGGGATCGACAGATAATACTTCTTTACCTATTTCTACTTGAAAATCTTTATGATTACATTCCTTAACATAAGCTTTCTCATTTACTCCTTTTCCTTTAAATTCTAATTCTATTCCAACTTCTCCAAAAGCCAGTCGCACAAAGTCACGGACTGTTGTGGTTACGCCTGTGGCAATAACCCAATCCTCGGGCTGTTTTGCTTGTAAGATCATCCACATCATTCTAACATAATCTTTCGCGTGTCCCCAATCACGTTTAGCCTCTAAATTTCCTAAATAGAATTTATCCTGCATACCTAATACTATTTTTGAAACAGCACGAGTGATTTTTCTTGTTACAAAAGTCTCTCCTCTTCTTGGTGATTCATGATTGAATAAAATACCATTACACGCAAACATTTTATATGCTTCGCGATAATTTTTAGTAATCCAAAAACCATATAGTTTCGCAATACCATAAGGTGAGCGAGGATAAAATGGAGAGGACTCGTCATAAAAACCTCTTTCGTTTTTATTTTTCGATATTCCACCATATAACTCTGAGGTTGAAGCTTGGTAAATCCGCGTTTTCTTCTCCAATCCTAGAATTCGAACTGCTTCTAATATCCTCAAAGTTCCCAATCCATCAATGTTACCTACATATTCTGGTGTATCAAAAGAAACAGCAACATGAGACATAGCCCCTAGGTTATAAATTTCATCAGGCTGTGTTTCTTGAATAATGCGTGTCAAATTTATTGCATCAGATAGATCTCCATAATGCAACTTAAATCTTTGTTTGGGATCATGTGGATCTTGGTATAAATGATCAATTCTATCTGTATTAAATGACGATGATCTTCTTTTGATACCATGAACCATATATCCTTTTTCTAACAGGAGTTCTGCTAAATAAGAACCATCTTGTCCTGTAATGCCAGTGATTAATGCTACTTTCATTTTTTACCTTTTTTATTCGAAGTTTTATAATTTAACTTCTTTTATATTTTTCATATTTTCTAAAAACCAAGCATAGGTTTTTTCAATTCCTTGCTGTAAGTCTGTTTTATATTCCCAACCCATTTCTTTCATTTTTGAGACATCCAACAATTTTCTTAGTGTTCCATCAGGTTTTGAGGAGTCCCATACAATTTCACCTTGATGGCCTGTAACTCTCTGAATAATTTCTGCCAGTTCTTTAATGGTGATTTCTTTTCCTGAACCTACATTGTATAAATATTCTGGTAATTTATTTTCTAAAGCAAATACTACCGCTTCTGCCATATCATCGACAAATAAAAACTCTCGTTTGGGAGTTCCGCTTCCCCAGACATTGACCTCTGAGTGATTATTTATTTTAGCCTCGTGAAATTTACGTAACATTGCTGGTAATACGTGTGAAGACTGCAAGTCAAAATTATCAAACGAACCGTACAGATTGGCAGGCATCAAACTTAAAAAATCCTTATTATATTGTTTACCTATCGCTTGGCATGCTTTTACACCAGTGATTTTTGCAATGGCATACCATTCATTAGTGGGCTCTAAAGAATCGGTTAATAAGTATTCTTCTTTTAAGGGTTGTGATGCAAACTTAGGATAGATACAAGAACTTCCTAAAAAAATAAATTTTTCTACGCCAGTTTTATGAGCACTATCAATTAAATTATTTTGAATTTTCAGATTATCCATTAAAAATTGATATGGGAAATCATTATTGGCAAGGATGCCCCCAACTTTTGCCGCTGCATCAATCACTAATTCCGGTTGTTCTTGATTGTAAAAATCTAAAACATCTTGTTGGTTTCTTAGGTCAATCTCCTTACTAGTTTTTCCAATTAAATTGGTATAACCCTTGTATTCTAAAGCACGCCATATTGCAGAACCAACCATACCTTTATGGCCTGCGATATAAATCTTTGTTTTATTATCCATCAACATTGCCATTAATTAAATCCCTAAAATACTTAATTGTAATTTCATTTTTTTTTTTTTTTTCACGGCTTCGCCAAAGTCAGTCACGATTGTGACGAGCAAAATAAAAATATTTATTGTGTGTTAGTTCAATTTCAATTTAACACAGTAGCCAATAGATTTCAAAAAAATCCAAATGTTATTATTTGAAATCCTATTAACAATCCCATATTCATTATTAAAAGATGATAAACTAAAATTATCACCAATTTTAATATTAGAAAATTCACTATTTATAAAGTTATAATCTCCATTTAAATATTTTTTTAAAATATCAATCTCTGATTGTCTCACTTGTGCTCTTTTTCCTAACCAAAACATATATCGCACAACCAATGGAGAGATAAAAACCTTATTAATATCTTTATCGTCTATATTCACCAATACTATCGAAGGTAATAAAGGAACATCAATTCTTTTTTTACGATCACTCCAAAATCTAATTTCGGGACGAGTTGGACAATATGCATTAATTCCTAAGGACAAAAGCTTCTGCTCAACCCTTTTTTCACTTCGTGGTTTTGTATGTAAAACGTACCAATTCACCTAATTGTTTTTTTATAAAGGACAATTGAATTTAAATCTAGTTTTTGGTTTAATAAAAAACTTACCTCTCTTCCAATTTTCTTTTTAATTTTCGGTTTAATTTTTTCTAAATAATCATTATTTACTTTTGATCCATTGATAACTATTTCAATATTTCCACTATCGACTCCTTTAGCATATTCACCAGTTAAGGCTATTTGATCTACATCTCCAATTCTTTCAATTACAGTTTCAACAATTTCTTCAAGACCCAAGTGCTGTCTTATAATTTTTTGTAAAACATCAAACATCGGATGAGATGTATTAGCATTGTAAATCACTCTATTATTTTTTTTTGTTTTTAAAAGGTAACCGGCACCAGAGAGATTATTTAATTCTTTTCTTATTGAATTAGTAGATTCATTGAATTCAGTTGCTAAGCCATTTAGGTATCCATTATTAGCAGCACTAACAAAGAATTTTATAAGCATCCGTAATCTAGTTTTTGATGTAATTAATGAACCTAACATATACTAAGTAACAAAAGTACTCAATTTTAAGTAATAAAAGTACTTGTTCAATTTTTTTTTCAAATGTAATATGATTTTGTATTGCTTATTATTTTAATAATTTAGTAATTCAATAATCAAAAAAGTGTTTTTATTTTATTTACTTACTGGATTAATAACATCAGTTTTTTTAAATAGTTATTTAAATAATTTTTTCCTCAGAAGAAAATTATACGATCCTGTAAATAAAAGATCATCACACAAAAACAAAGCTACTAGGTCTGGAGGTGCTGCAATTTTTTTAACATTGTGTTTTTGTTATGGTCTCGGAAGAGCTTTTTTAGATTTAGATATTAATTTATTCTCTTTAATAGCTTGTTGTTTTGTTGCTTTTATTGGTTTTTTTGATGACTTATTTGACCTCTACTATGTAGAAAAATTTGCATTGCAAATTTTTGCTGGTATTATTTTAATTCAAAGTGATGTTTACATAAATAATTTTCACGGAATTTTAGGAGTGTATGAAATATCAGAGTTAACAGCCTATATTGTATCATTGTTTGTCTTTCTAGTAATTACCAATTCATTTAATCTTATTGACGGTATTGATGGCTTAGCAGGCCTTGTGGCTCTAAAGTTTTTTATTGTTGTTTCATTTATTTTATATTTTACTGAAAGTAACCTTTATTTGTTTTCAGTCAATAAAAACTCCATGCTAGCATACTCATTAACATTAATTGGCGCCTTAATTGGATTTCTAATATTTAATTTCAAATCATACAAAAAAGTTTTCCTCGGTGATTTTGGTTCCCTTTTAATTGGATCAGTCATTACTTATTTTATTTTTTCAATTCTTCACTCGGAAAATCAAGTAATAACGGATAATTGGATAAATAGATCTTTAATTGCTGTCCTATTACTGATTTACCCTCTTACTGATACGCTAATAGTTTATATTTTGAGAGCAAAGTCTGGAAACTCTCCATTCCTACCTGACAGAAGGCACTTGCATCACAAGTTGATAGACAAAGGTTACAGTCATGTAAAAGCTTCTGTTCTGATAGCTTTGTTATCAATTTCAGTTCTAATTATTGGTTTTGGAGTTTCTTTTTTAATTTGGGAGATTGATTTGTCTTTAATTTTATTTGAAGGTGCTAATCTTATTACAACTATTTCAATCATTCTTACCTATATGATTTTTATTTATTACAAAGTTTTTGATTCGAAAGTGTCAAAGTGATTTTATCACATAGGTTACAATTCCCCAAATTTGTAACTGATTTTCTTCATCAATTTTTATGGGCTTGTAGTTTTTATTTTCAGGCTTCAAATATAAATCCGCCCCCTTCTTAATAATTCTTTTTACTGTAAAATCGCCATCAATAAAACAAACTGCTATTTTATTGTTTTCAGGATCTAAACTGCGGTCAATTACAATTAAGTCTCCATCACTTAGTCCCGCATTTATCATTGAATCTCCGCTTACTTTCGCGTAAAAAGTAGCATCACCATTTTTTACTAGTTCTCTGTCTAAGCTTATTCTTATTTCCTTGAAATCGTCTGCAGGTGATGGAAATCCTGCAGATATTCCTTGTTCCATTAACCATTGACCTAAATTTTTTTCCTCCTCTGGTTGAAAGAAGTTTAATTTATCTTTTTTCATTTTACCTCTATTATATCATTGATTTTTGTAGTATAGAGATTACTTAACCTTTCTTGTTTCATTTTCCATCTTTTTTTGAGGTCTTGACTTGCTAACTTTATTTTACTTTGCCCATCTTTTTTTTGAATGTAGTCAATAGTCTTCATCAGTTTTCTGTGTTTGGGATTTTCATTCTCAAATAAATTTGTTTGATAATTTTTAATTGAGTTGATTGCCATTACAATTACACCTGATTTTTTGTAATTAAAACCAG
>MDSV01241027.1_pt1 | contig 45498 bp, 40 predicted proteins | sample 810851 | NCBI WGS metagenome assembly MDSV01 (sample SAMN05326640, study PRJNA326480) | marine metagenome | isolation source: seawater | place: Atlantic Ocean: North East | collected 2012
GGTATGGGTGGCATGGGCGGCATGGGTTTCTAAAATCCAAACTTAAGCCATTGAGGTCACTTTTTCACAACGACGCAGTTTGGAATGAATCCCAATCACGCCGCATCCTTCATGGATGGCCAGTGAAGGCACTCGTTCGATGACTGGATTGTACCACGTTGAGGTCCTTCCACGCATTGGCGAGGGCCTCATCGATAGCCGAGGCGAATCCATTCGACGTCAATTGATGACAGATCACGATATTGAGGTTGCAAAAATACGTAGTACACTGGGCTATCTTGTCAAAGGTGAATTGGATACAACTTCACTCAATCGTGCAGCAGATGAATTGTTTTCAGATCCAGTACTTGAGCACGTGACAGTTGAGACATCATTCTTAGATAATGATACATTTGACAATTCTCCGAATGTTTCCATATTGATAGGATTCAAACCAGGTGTGACAGATAATCGTGCCCAAGCAGCATTAGATGGTTTCAAGACTCTATTTCCAGAACAAGTTGGCGTCGAGATATCTACTACTCTTGGCGTACATTTCTGGGATGTTCCATCAAATGTTGATGCTGATTGGCTAGCAAACCAACTCCACAATCCACTCATCGAGCGTGCTGTAATTACAGATCGTCGAGGGTCACGAAATGACCCATGGCCAAAACTGTCCTTCCCAGAACGCCCTCCATTAGATTCCACTGAACCCAAAATTATCGATTTAGAAGTCCCCGATGAGCGCTTAATTGAGATTAGTGAGACCGGCCTTTTAGCTCTGAATCTCACTGAGATGAAGGCGATTCAAGCACACTATCGCAATCCGGAGGTGCAGAAAACCCGCACATCGAGAGGGTTACCCTCCAGCGCTCCTACTGACGTTGAGTTAGAATGTCTCGCCCAATCGTGGTCTGAACACTGTAAGCACAAGATTTTCGCAGCACATATTCACCATGTAGATCATGAAACAGGTGAAGATTCAGAGATTGATTCATTGTTCAAGACGCACATCATGAATCCTGCTTTAGAAATGCAAGAGGAGGTCGATTGGCTTCTTTCTCTATTCCATGACAATTCCGGCGTAATCGAGTGGACAGAAGATTGGAGCCTTTGTATGAAGGCTGAGACACACAATTCTCCCTCTGCATTAGATCCGTTTGGTGGAGCGATGACTGGAATTGTCGGGGTAAATCGTGATATTCTTGGTACTGGCCTAGGTGCGCGCCCGATTGCGAATACAGACGTATTCTGTTTTGGCCCTCCTGATTACAAAGACGATCTTCCAGATGGTTTGTTTCATCCATCTCGTGTTATGCGAGGTGTACATGCTGGAGTGCGTGCTGGGGGCAATGAGAGCGGCATTCCTACAGTTAACGGCGCAATCGTATTCGATGACAGGTACATCGGTAAACCATTGGTTTACTGTGGAACAGTGGGTATTCTTCCGCGCCGCTTACCCGATGGACGTGAAAGCCACATCAAGACGCCCGAGCCAGGGGATCTGATCTACATGGTAGGGGGCCGAGTTGGAAGTGATGGAATCCATGGTGCAACCTTTTCGAGCCTCGAATTGACTGACGAGAGTCCAAGCAGTGCCGTGCAGATTGGTGACCCAATTACTCAGAAAAAGATGCTTGACATGCTCTTAGAAGCCCGGGATGCGGGGCAAATCCAAGTCATTACAGACAATGGAGCAGGCGGCCTATCTTCGAGTGTTGGTGAGATGGCAGAACTCACTAGAGGCGCAGATCTTGATCTTGCATCAGTTCCTCTCAAGCAGGCCGGATTGAGCTCATGGGAGATTTTAGTGTCAGAATCCCAGGAACGCATGACTGTAGGGGTGCGTGAAGAAGACGCTGCAGCCTTCGAAGCACTTGCAGCACTTCATGAGGTAGAAGCAACAATTGTTGGAACGTTTACTGATTCTGGCACATTCCTCGTTCGTCATAGTGATGCTGTGGTTGCGGATTTACCCATTTCCTTCCTTCACGATGGTTGTCCCCAACTTCAACTTGAATCAGAGTGGAGAACACCAGAGCACAAACCAATCCAATTCCCTGAACAACCAAATCCGAAAGGTATGGGGCAAATCCTTTGCGACCTTCTTTCTCGCCCCAATATCGCTACGAAAGAGTGGTGGGTTCGCTCATATGATCACGAAGTTATCGCCCAATCTGTCATCAAACCATTTGGAGGAGCGAATCATGATGCTCCAGGGGATGCTGCAGTCATCGCTCCTCTCCACGGAGATACTCGTGGCGCTGTAATTTCTTGTGGTATTGTTCCCCGTTATTCAGATATTGATGCTTATTCAATGGCAGCAGCAAGCGTCGATGAAGCGGTTCGTAATGCGGTTTGTGTAGGGGTAAATCTCGATCGTATGGCCGGTCTTGACAACTTTTGTTGGCCAGACCCAGTAGAGAGCGAAAAAACACCTGATGGCCGTTACAAATTAGCGCAATTAGTCCGAGCAAACCGCGCTCTGGATGATGTTTGTCGAGCGTATGGGCTACCATGTATTTCAGGTAAGGACTCAATGAAGAATGATGCAACTCTCGAGGGGCGTAAGATTAGCGTCCCTCCTACATTGCTGTTCAGTCTTATTGGCGACCAACCAGATGTCCGAACTGCCACCTCTTCTGATTTCAAAAAATCAGGAGATGCAATCTACATTGTAGGCGAGACTCGTCAGGAACTTGGAGCAAGTGAATTTTCTTTCATGCTCAGAGACCAGACTGGTGGTGAGAGCGGCATCGGTGGACGTGTTCCTTCAATCGAACCGGAGCGTAACCTCGGGGCTTATCGGGCTTTGACAGCAGCGATGAGAAACAGTCTTGTGGCGAGTGCACACGATTGTTCAGATGGAGGCTTAGCATCAGCTTTGGCAGAATCTTGCTTTGGTGTAGATGCTGGTGCGACAGTCGATATTGGGGCACTTCGAGGACATGACGATGAATTAGATGCATGGGGCGCCCTATTCGGCGAGAGCCTCGGCCGAATCCTTGTCAGTGTAAAGCCAGAGGATATGACTTCATTTGAGAGTGCAATGCAGGAAACCGCTTGCACCCATATTGGAATTGTGGGCGAATCGGATGATCTTGTCATCAAAGATGCGGGTAACCCAATCCTTGAATTTTCAATCTCCGAACTTCGATCGGCATGGAAAGACACACTGAATGGGAGTGGTTCTGAATGACGGCAAAAGTCGCAGTCCTCACGGGTTTTGGCATTAATTGCGATCGAGAGACTGCAGCTGTGTTCGAAATGGTGGGGGCAACCGCGGAACGTGTCCACGTCAATCACTTCGTAGAAGGTGAACGTAATCTATCTGAGTTCCACATCATGGCGGTTCCGGGGGGATTTTCATTCGGGGATCATCTTGGTAGTGGTAGGCTTCTGGGCAATCGCCTTCGATTTGGGATGCGTGAACAAGTCCAATCCTTTGTTCATTCTGGCGGGCTTGTCATCGGGATTTGCAATGGATTTCAAACTCTAGTGAAGATGGGACTTTTACCTGGAGATGATGATGTAAGTTTGACGCAGACCGCTTCCCTCGCTCTCAATGATTCAGGGCATTATGAGAATCGATGGGTGACACTTGAATTCAATTCAGAATCACCCTGCGTCTGGACGAAGAACCTTGAACGCATCCGCGTACCCGTTCGTCACGGAGAAGGCAAGTTCGTAGCTGCAAATGTGGAATTAATGGATCATTGGGATCACTCAGGTCAGATTGTGGTACGTTATGTTGACCCCGACTCTACATACCCATCTTCATCTGACGAACTTCTTCCATACCCAATATCCCCGAATGCAAGCATGAGAAACATTGCAGGTGTATGCGATCCAACGGGCCGTGTCTTTGGGCTAATGCCTCACCCAGAAGCCAATCACTCAACTTGGTTGGGGGCGACTTGGACTCGAGAACTTACAGCATCCGAACATGGTGAAGGGGAAGGACTTGCCATCTTTCGTAATGCTGTTGATTATGTAGAGAAGAATCTCAAATAACCAACTTACTAACTTCACCATATGTCTAAACCAGAAGACGTGGTCTTGACAGTGGAAAATCCAGTTATTTTGGATGAACCTAAATCCAAAAAACCGTATTCATTGTGGGCCATCATTTTCTTTTTAATTTCCTTCATATCTACAGGGATTGGATTTGAAGACCAATCTTCCATTTGTTGTATTTTTGGATTTGTGACATCTATTGTTTGCCTTATTCTAATCATGATTGACTTACAACAATCTAGGGTTTCCAAATCGGAAAGTGGAAAATCAACCATTCCTGAGGACATATCTATGATTATCACTACTCTACTTCTTTTGCTGGTAATATCATTGGGGGTACTAGCCTACCTTTTTGTAACATCATTCAGTACGGTGTAATTCTCCCTAATTTAATCCAATCAAACTGTCCTGGAATCGAACCAGGTCTTCCATTAGGCGTGCACCGAACACCAACAGTTGGGTTGTAATTTCTCCACCACTCTGAATGAATGCTTGATGCCTAAGTGCGACCCGTAAAACGGCAAAGGCACACTCATCTGAGATTTGATAATTGAAGCGCGTATTGTAAAAACTCATGCTTTTCGACTTCAGTCTGAATCAATCAGATCGTCAAGATCACTTAACTCATCAGCAAGCTCACTTCGCTTCTTCTTCCGTTTATCGATAAGCTCCTCAATAATTCCTTCAGATGCTTCTTCACCAGTTCGTCGAACTTGTTCTTCAGCCCGGAATCTATCCATGAGTTCTCGATCTTCCCCTAATCGTTCAGTTCTATCTACTGTTGGAATTGGTCTGGATGGGCGTGTTCGTTGCCCAGTATCGTAGTCTTTGGTTGAACCAGATTCAACTAGTTCAATTGCATCTTGGAGAATGTCTTCATCACTTTCTGCTAAATCCACTTCTGTTTTACGTAAATTCGATTCACGTGATGATATTCGAGCAAGCTCGAAGGCTTTCATCACCTCTTCTTCAGTGGGCGGGGGTCTTTGCCCCCGATGAGCGCTGAGTAATCGTACGGCTTCCTTCAGGAACGGGCCGTGTACAGGGTCATGATCATGGCGTTCGGGCTCTGAAGTTAGAATCATCAAGTCTTTTGCAAATTGGTCCACTGTATTCTCTGCGGTCTTAGACAGGCGCTCTCTCACACGTTTGTGCGTCGAGATACAACCTTTACATCGAGAGCTACCTTCCTGATCAGGCGCATCACAGAGGAGACAACAGATGGTGAACCCCATCTGCTGCATGGCCCGCCTCGGGAGTGACATCGGCGCTTACTCTCTTCCACTGCCCAAGAACCCTCGGCCGACCCGTCGCATTCATTCGTTGAAGGAGAATCGCAGGTCGATGGCGGAACCGACGTTGTTCACTCGGATTATCCGGGGAGAAGTTCCAGCGCACATCATTGCTCGGAGTGAATATTGGATTGCATTCCTCGATATTTACCCCCGCCGACCGGGTCATACACTCGTTGTTCCGATTGAACCTGTAAGCCATTTGCGCGAACTGAGTGTGGAATCGAGGAGACATCTGTTGGATGGCGTCATTGAGGTTCAAGATATTCTTTCCAAGCGATTTGAAACTGATGATTTCCTAGTAGGTATCCATGACGGATCTGGTGCTGGTCAAGAGGTTCCACATGTGCATATCCATGTGATACCTCGGACTTTAGATGATGGAGGCCTAACTCTTCTTGCTTGCTGGCCCGACGCACCATTACCTGGTGGCGCACCCAATTTCGAAGAATTGCGAAAAATGGCAGAGTCTTTGGAACATTGAGGTTGAATTATGTCGACACCAAGTGGTTTGGATATTGAACGGTCTTCGGCCGCTTATGACCCAGAAGTCGCCACTTCAGCATCATCCCGGCGCCTCAATCGGCGAGGCCTCGATAGAGTTAGATGGAGGCATGATGGGATTCATCCAGGGATTCCATGGGCCTGGAAAGCCCTCAGAGGCATGCTCCGTCTTTCTTGGTTTACTCAATTTCGAAATAGAGAGATTAGTGGTGCAGACACAATTGATCCAGATCGTGGATTGGTCGCGCTCGCCTGGCATACAGCTGGTTTGGTCGACCCCATGGCCATCGTTCAGTCATGTGAAAAGCGATTCATCATGGTTGGACGTCACGATTTGATGACACGTCCAATTATCGGTCGTTGGGCTCGGTCAATTGGTTCTCAACCTGTCTTGAGGCAACGCGAAATCGATGAAGGAACAACAGATGCATCCTTCGCTCGTGAGATTAACCATCGTAGTTTGTTGACTGTAGCCCATACAATATCTGGAGGGCATGGTTGCGTGATTATGCCGGAAGGAACAAGCCAAATCGAACCGCGGATGATGCCATTGAGATCTGGTCCGATGCGTATCGCTCTCAATGCAGCTGCTGCCGCACAGGCAAGAAACCACCCCCTCCCCTCTATTCGCCCAGTAGGGCTTCATTTTCGAGAGGCATGGAAGTTTAGGACTGATTGTTATGTTGAGTTTGGCCAAGAAATCCCAATCGACGATATCGTAGATGACGACGTTGTCGACTCTCTTCTAGAAGGGAAATGGAAGGAGCCTGATTTTGATTCAGTCAATACCTTACGAAATCGAATCAAAGAATCACTAGATGTCTTAACTCCAGATGCAGATGATTGGGATGAATTTCATTCTTGGTCAGTGATATCTCACATAGAAGCGGACTCTGAAAAGAGTCCACATACTAGTTGGTCAAGCGAAGTACACGGTATTCGTTCAGTTCGTGATCGCATCCGTTCAGGCAAACTCAATTCCGAAATCATGGAACCAGCATCTCGAATTCAGAGTATTCTGAAATCGTCTTCCCTTGATCCACGCTCTATCAACTCTGAAGGGGTGCGTCCATCTTCCCCAATGGCTTGGATTAGTGCACTCTGGGGACTCTCTCTCATGCTTTTGAGTGCACCTTTGGCAGTATTCACTTTACCTCAGGCATTACTTGCATGGTATATTGGAAATAATTCTGATGAGGGATTAGATGCACGGAGTACATTCCATATCTTAGCCGTCACCTTTTCTCCAGTTTTGATTTGGCCGTACCTTGGTTTCGCAGCGATTGCAGGTTTTTTGGTAACTTGGACGAACCTCCTCATCTGGCAGATTGTAGTTGCATCAATTATTTGCAGTATCGCAGTCATGCCATTTTTCCATATTGCGAACTTAATTTTCCTCAGAGGATACGATTCCCTTTTTGATTTCTTTACCTCACGATCTCAATCACGATTGAGACGAAGCAACGAGGGAAGTAGAGTAAAGGATGATGTGAACACAATCCTCGCATTGCTGAAATAGGTCAAGTGGAAGACGAGGTTATGGATGCAAAGGAGGCCATCAACCTCATTGAACGCTGGCTTGCAGAGGAAGGCCTCCAAAGCAAGAGCCTAACCGATGCACGTGCACAAAAACATCTCCATGTTCGATATCCCCCATCTAGAAACGGTCACCTGTTCAACATAGTAATTCCAAAGGGGAGAAACCTCGTAATCATCGGTTCTGTGACTCGAGTTGATGCAGCTCAGCAAGATGAGATGACATCCCACGCAGAAGCGGATCCAGTTGGTTGGGAGGAATGGTTGCACGGTACTCGTCTTTCTTTGATCCGAGGGCAGTTTGACTGGACAATTCATGTTGGCAAGAATGAAACCCCTCAATCTGGCCCTCTTCAAGCATTCAACATTTCTCGACCAATATGGTTTGATGGCCTCAATCAACATCGTTTTCTTGACACTCTTAGGAGGATTTGGCTTAGCAAATTAGGCGTCATTCATGAGATCCGTTTTGCATATGGTCACGGTTCTGGCACCCCTGGTCCAGTAGATGATTGGGCGAAGGCGAATCAGACTTCGGATGGACAAACACCTCCAGAGGTTGAGTTTCAGGATGGATTGAGTTTTGGCTCTTCCTTTGATGTTGATGAATGGGCATGAGTATATCGTGACCCGAAGTGGTTTCGCTTAAGTAGTGGTGGACCCGGTATCCAAGTGTTCAACGGTAGGTGTGCCAAGATGACTTACAGAGCGAAAACAAACAGCATTCTCCTGACAATTCTCATGGTCCTTAGTACGACTCTGATTCTCCCTTCTGAGGAAGTCGAAGCCGCAGAGGTCGTAATTACTGAAGCAGTCCGCGTCGTTGACGGCGGACCGATGAACGAGCGAATGGTCTCAATGGCGGCCGATAGTGAAGGAAACATACACTTTGTTTGGAGCCGGAATACACAACATCTCTACTATACAATGCTCGATCCTCGAGCAGATATCGATGGTGATGGTCAAGCAGACCCACTCATCGATGTTACTCAAATTTCGAATCCTGGAACGCACCGTGCTTGGCATCCTGATATTGCAGTTGATTCAATGGATCGAGTTCACGTTACTTGGACAGATAAGTCAAGTCAACACGCAATCAAGTACACCGTTCTCGATCCGAATCTTCACCCTCGTGATGGTAGTCAAGCGGATGATACGGTAATCTCTGTTGTCAACGACATGGTCGTAAGCCAACGCCAGCAGAATCGTGATTGGCCGGCCATCGCTCTCGACTCACAGGACAACGCTCACATTGTCTGGGAGGATTCCTTCGACCCCCTCGAGAAGTTCTACTTCCAACCCCAAATTTACTACTCAATGATTGAGTTCGATGGCACAGTAGGGACTACTGCTATTGACGACTCAATGCTTACACCAGTCATTGGTCACAAAGGACATCCAGATATTGCGGTAGATGCCGATGACTACGTGCAGGTTGTTTGGGATGATACGCGTGGTGGCAAGGTGGAAATGGTTGTTCCAATCGATACATCAGGTTCGATGTATTCAGAATGGGCGGATGTTTGCACAGTGTTTTACGGTGGTAGTTTCAGCAGCGGTGGATACTTCCGTGGCATCAAGCCAATGTTAGAAGATGCAAACATCACTGTATACGAGACGATTTATGCAATCCTTGGATACGGCATCCCATCTGCAGGACAAGGTAACACTTGTTCGACAGCATACCAGACTGGAGGGAGTGGTTCGCAAGGTCCCCGAGCAACCCACCTTGGCCAGTACCCTGGTGATGATTCAGGCGGTATTCGCAAACTCCAGAACTTCATCTTCAATGGGGCGTCAGTAACCGGCTCTTCAGGAGAGGACTGGGGACCTTCGTCAACTTGGGCCTGCCTTTCATGGAAGGATGCAGGTGGCAACGTACCTGGAAACCCTCCTACTGCTTCTGATCACAAGTGGAATCCGAATGCGACCAAGATTGTAATTCCAATTTCCGATGAAGGCCCTCGGAACGGCGACCCAGCCCAGCAATCCGATGATACACAAAGTATCAATGAGGCCCACGATGCTTGCGTTCGAGCGGGCGTTGTACCCGTTCCCATGGCAGGCAGCACTTGGGGCGGCGGAACACAGATTCAATCTCACATGTCAGATCTTGCTAATTGCCCGAATGGTGTTGTGAACACCAACCAACGAATTTGTCCTGGCTCGACTGTTCGAAATACAGATGCAGGTGGAGAAGTGTACAATTTCCCTGCATCTGGAGGGGGCGGTCAACAGATGCAACTTCTAGTGGAAGCGATGGTATATCTTGCAACCAACAATTCTCGTGAAGTTTTCCTGACAGTACTTGCCCCTCATGCACTCCTAGACAACCCCTCTCCAGGGTGGCAGAAAGGAGATCCAGCAACTACCACTACAAGCAGTGCATACACTGAGGACGTAGGTCCAGCGATGGATTCTCAAGGATACGGACATTTCGTCGTTGTGAACGATACCCGTGTAACTCTTGATGACGCTTTCAGCTTCCATCCAGCCATCGCTATCGATAGCCAAGGCAACAGCCACATTACATGGATGGACGGTCGTGGTTATGGATTTGAGAAGAATGTGAATTATGAGGTCCTCTACACACGCCTCCGCCTTCGTGGTGCGGCAGAATGGAACGGTGTTGAAGGAGGACTCCCCTCCTATGGTATCAAGCAGATTGTCGATACAAGGATTTCAGATTTCGAAGGCCCTGCTGGCATCCAGCAAGGGAACCCATTCGCACCTTCATCCTACATGCCAGCAATTTTGACTGATGCTCGTGATAATATCCACATCACGTGGTTGGAAAACAGCAATTCATCACAGGGCGAGGCAATCATGTATGCTCGCCTTAATCATACAAATGATCAGCCATCATGGCCATTGAATTCAATTGCAGCATCAGTTCTTGATCCATGGGAGCCGACAGAAGTCACAACATGGAATTCTGATAAGTTGGGTCCAAACTCAGGTAACGCTCCTGAGTTGAGTCAACCACCAGCGTTTGCAAATGATTTGGGAAGTGGAGCTCACATTGCTTGGTCCGATACGAACAAGTGCAATGATGAAACGAATTCTAACACATACACACTTTGTTATGTCCACGTTCTCACAGGGCAAGTCGAAGTTGGATTGCAAGAGGGAGAGACATTCTACCATGTTATCGAGCCCGGTGAGGATACAATGTACAACCTCAGTGTCAATAATACAACACCAGGGCCACCCGAACTTGTCGCTGATACGTTCTCTCTGAACCTTACAGGCGTACCATTGAACTGGTCTGCAACAGTTTACTTCTCTAGTAACCACACCACAATTTTCCCTGATACGCCCATCCATCTTCTTGGCGGTGAGCGTGTTGAGGTCTACATGCGTGTTATCGCGCCATCTATCTATCAAGCCGATGGGGATGAGGTTGCAAACATCATTGTCTCTGCAGTGTCGTACAAGGATCCAGCAATTCGAAGCGATCGGTTGACAAGTACACTGATGGACGTAGTCCACGGCATCCAGCTAGATACAAGCCATACGCAGAGTGATGTGGAACAAGGTGGAACTGCAATTTTCTCAATAACAATCACGAATACAGGAAACGTCTACGATACTTTCCAATTCTATGATCCGAACAGCCTCGAAGGTCAGCAAGAATGGCTCTTACCTTACGGTTGGGGTGTTAAGTTCCCATTGAGTATTTCACTTGAGCCGGGGGCATCTGTCACAAAGAATCTCGAAGTGAATATCCCTACGACACAGGAGCCTGGAACATGGGTAATTTTTGTCAAGGGATGGTCTATGGGTGAACCAGTCAAATCTGTAGAAAAGGGCACATACGACATCCTTGAACTTTGGATTAACGTATCAATTCGTTCAACAGGAAACATCGTCTTCGAAATCTTCGATACTTCTGAGGAAGTTCTTCCAGGCGAGTGTGCTGAATACGTAATCAAGGTCACGAAATACTTCGCACCAGGATATCTAATATTCACTACTCCTGGCGGCCCCGATGAACGCAACACATCGATTCCTCCCGAGATTTGGCGCCAGGATCACTGGACAGTCACCCTTGATTTCCTCAATGCCCCAGATTATGATGAAAACACAAGGTATGAACCAGGTATTGCAAGGTATTGGGATCAGACAGAACGGCCCTATGAGGTGACTGCAGAGGTCTGTGCACCATATTTAGCAGACGCAGGACTGGGTCCTGCAGTCAAGGTCAAGGCGTATTTACAGGGTTCACCAAAGGTTTCCGATGAGGTAATTCTCTCGACTATGGTGAAGCACGTGTATGACCTTGATGCGAATACGGAATCTCTAGAGAATGACATGAATCCTGGTGAGACATGGGCAGTACCAATCAATATCAGAAACGATGGCAATGGACCTGATCGATATGATATGCGCGTGACTGAGATTGCAGATTCACAAGGCCTAGCTCAGCCGTGGGATGTCGAAATCTTCCGGTCCGATATGAGTGAATTAGTGCGTGATACCAATCAGACAGTCATGGTTCATGTGAATGCCCCTGCAGAAGTGGGAGCAGGTGATTACCAAATCACACTCTCAATTTTCTCTGAAGAGGCATTTGATGGAACTCGCCTTCGAGATATCATTCCACTGACTGTGACAATCAACGAGTTCCATGATATACAACTCTCACTCGATCCATTCGTTGAGAGTGCAGTCAAGACTACGGCACCAGGCCGAACAGTCCGGTTTATCCTTAATCTGACGAATAATGGAAACGTTCCCGATATCCCAACCCTCCATAACCATACAAAGAAGGGTGACGGGGTCTGGGATCCTACGCCTGGATTGAATGCTCTAGCAGGTTGGGCATCAAGCGACGGAACATCCCCTGCGGTGGAATTCGCTATTCTGGATGGTTTCGAGACAGAGTATCCAATCGAACTGGCTTGTCTTGTAGTTGCAAGTGGAGAAACTCCACCTGTGTACGAGTGTTACTATGATGAGTTCACAGGAACTTGGTACTTCCCGCCGATGCCAGCTTACACCACAATCCAGATTGTAGCAATCATCAATGTGGGTAGTGACGCAGCTCTTGGTGACCAGTCAATGGGAATCAAGGCACTTTCTGAATTCGGCGACTCCTTTGATGGCGGCGACCATGATGAAACACCTGAATGGGCGGACTCTTGCTCTATTGATTCAGATGATGACGGCCTACCGGACAACGACATTGGTTGTGACACCAACGAACAGATTCTCCACCTTCGTCTACGAGCACCAGACCTGATATTTGTCGGTGAACCATCGATTGGAGACACGAGTAGGGAGGTTGGTGAAATGATTCCAGTAACCGTCCAGATTCAGAATATTGGTAACGTCCACGCTACCGATGTCAACATCATTCTGTGTGTAGGTGAAGTTGATGATATCAAGGCCGATGGATGCAGCGAGGAGAATATCGTCTATCGACGAGTTATCGGCGCTCTAATGCCGACCAGTCCCGATGCAAGTAGCGAGGCTCCAGCGATTACACTACTTTACCCCGTAACTGCTGGCAGCGACCATGTGGTTGTTGTTATTGACCCTGAGCAGACAATCGTTGAGAGCAGTGACGACAACAATTACCTCGACATCCAAGACGATCTTCAATCCGAGAATCCAATTATGGATGTGGCACTTGTTGTCGTTAGCAAATGGTCCGTTCCGACCATCATTATGGGTGCGACAGTCGCTTTGATTGGTGTTGCAGGTCTGATGATGCTATCACGTCGTAAGGAAGCCCTAGATCGAGTTGCAGAGCAGAGTAGTATTCTCCAAAGTGCAGATGAAGACGCACGCTTTTGATGACAAAGTATCCAGTTTTAGGGGTACTAAGTTGGAAGAGCGTTAGCGTTGTACAAGCCACCAAGGTAGAGGTGTGTTGTTAGTTACTGGAAGAAATGTCTCACTGTCCATCATCCCAATTCTTGGGATGATACCACTCATCACAGTCTCCATGTTGAGTCCCATTGGAGCCATGGCTACAGCCATTGCATCTAGATCAAAGGGGCGCCGAGGATCTTCGAGCATTGTGTGAACGATAGAACGTTCCTGGTAGTCTTCGAATTCACCTTCGACAGATCTTGAGACACGTCTCATCACATGTTGGTGGAGGGCAACAAGCGCATTCCTCTGATCATCCAAACGATCCAACATTTCTTGGATATGAGTAATACATTCTGCAGCTTCCGAGATGGCAAGCCTTCGCCGACCACCAATATGTGTTGCAATTTGAATTGCAGTATCTGGAAGTCCGTGGACATTGGAGATATTCAATGGGCCACCACGTGGTAACTGTGAATGCTTTGTTCTGAACAAATCTGGTCCAAGATCCATTCTTAGGCTGAAGGACTGTTTTACGCTGTAAATTCGCTTAGGGGGGCCACCCTTCTCAGAGGCTACCTTTTCAGAATTAACGAACCCAGCCTCCTCGAGTACATTGAGATGTTTGACTACAGCCTGTTGACTTACATCAAGCTGTGATGCAAGTTGTAGGGGATAGTGGGGCTCACGAACGAGCCGTTTGAGAATATCTCTTCGCGTATCATTGCTAAGGATGTCGAGCGCGGCCTCGAATCCGATCATCTCTTCCCAACCTAAGGTTGTGTAGTGGAAGGACCGGTAAAAACTCGATGCTATGTTGTAGATGGCTTAACCAGTATCCCAGGCCTTCCAGTCTTCTTCATCCGAATCGGCGACCTGCACCTCTCTGGGATTTTTACGTTCAAGGGGCTGCTCTACTTTGTTTTCAATGGGAGTTGCCTGATGGGTATTTGTGAAAGGTGGCGGTACTTCTTTCACCGGCTTCACACCCTTTGCATCTTCAGGTTTCATCACCCCTTGTCGTATCAAGAAGAGCTCATCCGTGGTTGGGATGGTGTTTTGAGGCATCGTTATGATTGGATTACCAAGAGCCCTATCTTGCTTTTTCCGAGTTAGAAGTTGCACGACCCCTGCGATTGGAAGTAGCAACATTCCGAAGCAACAAGAGAAGGAAGCCATCAAGAGAACAGGCTCTCGAGTTGCAGCAAGATCACCTTCGTGATCATCAACGACATACAAATTGGATGTGCTATTGAGATTTTCAAAAGTAAACGTCCCTGTTTTTTCATTCGAGTATGTGGCAATTGTATCATAGATGACAGTACCACTTTCCCCAGTCCTTGGTGGATGCATCCACGTAGGCGCATCAAGAATCATCTCATTACCTTCTGAATTTACGATTTTCAAATCATTTCCTAATGCGTCTTCTCCTACATTATCGACAATCCGTAAGAGTGTATACGTTCTTCCAGACTGTAACTTTAGGTCTAGAGAATCTCCTGCATCAACGACCCCGATGTTCAGTTTTTCTGGATCAAGGATGTCCTCTACAGCATCCATAGAGGTTACAAATGAGATTAAGGAAATTGTGAGGAGACCTGCTGCTACGATTGTGATCAAGCGGGCCCAAGATCGTCCGCTCTTCTTCGCCATGTTATCCAACTGTAGGGGTTTCTCTTGAGTTCTCGTCTTGATTAGGCCTACTTCAGATACTCAAACCATATTCTGCTAGTTTTTCAGGTAGGTAGGTATCAGTGACGAAATCAAGCCCATATTTTGCAAGTGCCTGCTGTTCAGCCTTCTGACCTTCATTGAGCATCATATTGATTTGATCCTGCCATTCAGAAGTTGCAAATCGTGGATCAGTCAATTCAGCCTTCAATGCTTCAATGTCTTTCGGTGTGAGTTTGTCTGAAGGAAGGTCATATGCTAGGATATCGTCGGCAGTGATTCCAAGATAAGTGGAACTAGGAGTTGCAAGATATTCTGAGATGTGCGCGGTTTTAATTGCACCATAAGCAATACTAGCAAAAATTCTGAATGACCAAGGATCACAGTCAGCAAAGACCATCACAGGTTTACCCCATGTTTCAGACATACGTTTGATCATTCTACGAGTTGATCTAGCAGGCTGCCCCTTTAGGTGGATTAATGCACAACGAGCGGACTCATCGAATCCATTCTCAACTAGTCGATCGAACATACCACCGGTTTCGATAGCCATGATGAAATCGATGTCTTGATCAATGAGCCGAATTTTCTCAGGCTCGACATTGTAAGGCAGCCCATATCCGGAATCGCCAACATCATCCCTGCAATTGATACGCATCCAATCTCCACGACGATTACGTTCTTCGATAGTTACGTTACCAATCATCCTAGCTCCATCTTCTTCTGGTCTGAGCTTGAAATCTTCTCGCATACAACGTGTGACAATTTCGAGGTCTTCGGCGATATTGTTACTTTCATTTTGAGTTCCAAATTTACCCAAACCCCATCCTTCTGAGATGTAGTACATCTCCCTTAGTGTCGATGATTTTGCAGTGTCAATCATTTCCTCTATGAAATCGATTACGTGTAGTGCACGTAGTAGTTGCCGAGCGGAACCAAGACTCGTCGCATCACGAATAGTCTGTTTTTTTCCGTATTTGTAAACGCCCAATTTTTTGTTAAATTCTATATTCGTCTTTGAACGAACTGGCAAGGTCATGGTGGGAGGTTGCCCTTTCAGCATTTTGTCATGCATTTCAGCAGCAACTTGATTCAGACTCTCAATAACTTCCTCTCTGGACTTTGCTTCAGACATCATTCATCCCCCCATTCTCCAAGCCCACTCTGTCTCAAAGCATCAGATTGGGTTGCATCTAACAATTCCTTGCGATCTAGTGTTCCACTGTCATCAACATCATGTTGTGCAATCGCCTCTTCAGCATCTGAATGCTCTAAGCGTTCACCTATTGGCCCCATCATTGCTTTCTGAAGCTCATCAGCATCGAGATCACCCGAATTATCTACATCATGACCCATTGCATCGTCGAGGGCCATATTGCTCTCTTCAAGCGCTTTCTTTGTAGCAATCTATTCTTCAGTACGTATTTGTTCAAGAATCCCCTCATCAATTTTTGATGCTCCGATGATATCTCCAGAACCTCGGAAGAACACTTCAGTTGCATTCCAATCATTATGTTCTAAACCTTGAATTGAAAATTCAATATTTCCTGCTTCTCCTGGAGGGATCGTATCTAATTTCCAGCACCAAATTCCCTTTACTTCACGTCGACCACCAAGTTCGTTCTCTACGAAAGTTGCAGTATCCGTTTCAGGATATTGGGCCAGGATCGAATAAGCACGGGGCCGAGCAGTATAGTTGTGAATTTTGATTCTACATCGGTGCACTTTGGCTTCTTTGTCCCATGTGACTTCATCTTCGCAAAATACAGCATTCATGATTCGAGTGATGACTGGTGCAAGGTCAGGTTCATCTCGACCAAGTAGGCTTGACGCCTTCGTTGAAATTGCAGGCAATATTTCATTCACAAGCTCAAATTTCTCCTGAGCTTTTGCCTTTTGAGCACTCTTTTTCCGATGATTCTTCAGGTGCCGCCCCACTTCTTGGAGAGCGAGCCGAATCTCATTGTGCACCTCTTCATTGTCTGCAACGGCTTCCTTAGCCTCTGAAGTGAATTGGACATTTGTACTTGCGAGATGGACGAGTATTGTTGCTGCACCTTTAGGCACACCCTTTCCTCCAGGTTGTTCTAATCCGTAGCCCTTCCAAGATACAGATTCAATCGCCTTTGTGAGCAAACATCCTCCTTGTTGATACATCAATGGAACACGATTTGCGAACCGCAATACATCGACTGCACCATCAGCAGGAACGTCCTCTCGCCCAAAAATTAGGCCGACTTCGACTTGGAATGGATTCCCAAGAGATACATTTGGGGGGCGAGTTACAGTTGCTACAAAAGCGGAATCAACAGATTTTGACAATCCTTTCTTGATTAGAAGATCCTCTATCGGGGAGAGACAATCGGTTGGTGGAGCCATGAGTCGAACTGTGTTGAATGCATTCAGAATCCTTTGAGCCTCTTCTGGTGATACCTCGTTTGGAGTGGTTGCAGGATCAACTTCTGCATGCGCCAAAGTCTCCTTCATTGCCCGCATCGGTACTCCTGAGAAGGTATGTCTTAGGAAGAGGCTCATGCGTCGTTCAGTTGAATCGCGCAGAAGCCGATTCAACGCACCGATTTCGAGACCATGAGGGTGGGGTTTGATACTTCGAACTGGGCGAGGAAGCCGATCAGTAACTCGTTCAGCAACAAATTCTTCGATGATTTCTCCATTATCATCAATTGCCCGATATCGAATTGTTGCATGTGGGTTAACAATCGATGTCATACGCAAATATTGTCCAACACTCTTGCGCCCCCGCTGAAATTTTGCTTTCATCGGGGCTTCCACTTTCAGTCCATGTTCAACAGGTATACCATTGTAATCTAGGAAGTCATGAGTTCTCTCCCTATTCGAGACAAGTGCAGCGTTCTTCTTTGTGTCCAGCCCGATATCCATTTGCAGTGCAGTGGCTTCTTTGGTAATTTTCGATGTGACTCGTGTTGTCTTGCCTGTAGTTAACTGACTATACATCACTACACCAGTTATACCGATTCCTTGCTGACCCCTAGTCTGTCGAATAGTGTGAAACCTCGAACCAAAGAGGAGACTTCCGAATACTTTCTCGATGGATTTTGACGGTATCCCTGGTCCATTGTCTTGCGAGACCATGATGATTCGATCATTTTTCTTTGGAACCTTTCGTAGCTCGATTGCAATGTCTGGAAGGATTCGATGTTCTTCACATGCATCAAGCGAGTTGTCTACCGCTTCCTTGACTGCCGTAATGATGGATCGTTGTAGAGTATCATAACCTAGGAAATGCTTGTTCTTCTCAAAGAACTCACTAATACTCGCTTGCTTCATTGTGCTAGTGGTGCGCTTTGCCAATGAGATACCCCCTGCTGCGGTCCTCCCACGGCCGAATGCCGTAGGGCCACTCACAGAACGAAGAGTCTCGTTTGTTGAGGGTTATTGAAGTCTCATCATTGAAGCATTCACTAATCAAAGAATATCACAGTCATCATTGATATTGACCCAGCAATCGCTAACTCAGCCAATAACCAAGAGACAGAGACAACTGATGGAGACCCTAGATTAACTTGTATGGATACTGAAACATGTCAATAATAGACACAACAGGGTCACAGTCACGAACAGATTGTTGATTGGTGGAAGATGTAAATTCTTCAAATTAGTTCAAAATAATAATTATTAATCGTCATATTGACATGACTTTATGACAGAATATTCATGTCACCACTGCGGAAAAATCGGACCTTGGCTTTTCTGCATGTGCACTAGAGCAAACAGTCCTTGTTGCCCAGAACATGGATTCAGATGCAAACATAATTTTGAATGGGTTTGCCGAGATTGTGATGATAAATGCGGTTGCTGAATCATTGATACTGACTCATCAATCGCGATGGTAACTACTGCCACGCTCAATTTCAGAGGCACGGTAGAGTTGTTCCAGAAGTACAACTGCAGCCATCTCATAGGTCATAGTCAAGGGTCCAAGTCCTAGAGTATCGTGTGCGCTAGTGAATCCATCCATCCATCCATCAACCGGTCCAATCGCAAGATGAATAGTATCACTCCCACTTCTCCATTGATTCCATCGTTGAACAATATCCTTTGTTGAGATTGACGGAGCATTCTCGTCAAGGAGGATCAAGACACCGTTTTTCGAATCCTTGAGTAGACGCTTCCGGTAATTGTCATGATTCATGCGTGATGGATGACGAATGAGGCGTACTCCCTTCGACTCCAGTCGTTCGGCATACATATCGATGAGGTGTGAATAGGCTCGATCTCTTGCTTTCCCATGGATGTGGACCACAATGCGCGCCATGATTGATGTTGGTGGGCGCAGGGTATTTACTATCTCCAATGGCCCACTCAACTTTCCTTTAGTAGATATTAGTCGATGCTTGAAAGACCCCCACCTACTCTCCACATTCATGGGATGGTGGCCTTTCAACCGACGACGGGGGAATTCTGGTGACGACAATCCCCACATGCGAGGCTCACGGATGTGGCTCATCGATCTCCAAGAAGCCTGTGAGCGAGAATATCAGAACCCCGCGTCAGGTAAGGCGAAGGTCAGAGAGTTACAGGTCGAGTGGACGGAAGCCCATACACGCGGCGAGATTAGTGACGAACTCCTTGAGGGCCTTGACCGACGAGCATTTCGCCTAATTCGTTCCGATTCTGAAGAATGGTTACGGTGGCTTGATGATATCGAGTTTTGGAAACCTGGGTGGCGTGGAGATGAAGGGGTTCCTACCACGGATTGAAGTCCTATTGCCCCTTCCTTAGTTCATGCTTCTGTGGGTTCTCCTCTTCGTTGGAGTTGCCGCCGCTCTCTTTGTCTATGCTCGCCATCAACCATTCCCTGAACATGGGTTCACAGCTGGTGGAATTTTCCTCTTTGTTGGCTTTGTCCTCTACCTCGCTATGGGTGCGGATCGAGCAACATCCCCCATCGTCCCCCCTGCTCTTGCTATTTTTTTCGGGGGCCTGTTTACTATTATTGGTGGCCGGCACATGTCTCGTACTCAGCGCGATGTCATTGTTGCCCCGTTTAGCGGCCTCCTTCTTGTGGCGGGAATTTTCGGTTTTGTAACCATAGATTGGATGGAACAGAGTACGGTAGAGCAAATCGGTAATTTCGTCATCGCTTCTTTGTTTCTCCTTCTCGAGATTTATTTGCTCTTCCGTGGCCTAGTAGTTGGCGTTCAAGGCTTGACATGGTCCCAATCCGGCCTTCGTCAAACTCAACGTGGATTAATCGAGGGACCTCGGGGAGCAATCGCTCATTTTGAGCGTTCTTGGGATATGCAAGATCCAGTTCTGAATGTGATGGCTCATGCCGCTTTGGCCCGCATTCATAGCAAACTTGGCGATATATCTGAATCAGAGATGCATGAGGATCGCCTTCGTCGCTTAGGTGGTTGGGAAGTGGTTGACACTTCTTGGATTGCAATTATCGATTCAAGCCTTGCTTCGAAGTCTCAGAGCCCCGGAAATCAATCCGAAGAATAAATCAGGATGATACACCAAAGACAGGCATTGATAACCCATCAGAACCAGTGTTTTACTGTGAATTGGGATATTACACGTAATTCTTGGAGCAATGGTTCGCTTCTTTTCTGGATATTGAGTACTTGGTTTGGGGCCAATCTGATTCTTCAAGCTACATGGATGGGCCTGTATGGGGCCCCTTTGGACGCCCAAATCTTGTTCGATGCATTTGGGCCTTACGCATGGTGGATTGCTGGCATAGAAGTCCTTCTTTGGCTGCTTCTATTTTCTATCGCTGTACGGCGCTTCTATTCGAAACTCCGTAACTCTGAATCTAGACATGCGCATTCAAGAGCCGTCGAGCCTGCATAATGTCCGGGAATAGAGATGGTACGAATCACGAGAGTCCACACCGGCGGTGGAGATGGAGGGGAGACGAGCCTTCTGACAGGCGAGAGAGTGCCAAAGTCCAATCCACGTGTGGAAATGTATGGAACAATCGATGAACTAAATTCTCTAATTGGTTGGGTTCGGATGGAACTTTCTCGATTACCTAAGCAACATTCCGATGGAGGCGTTCGCGTACCTGCGCTTCGAATCGAAGAGGAGCTGGACCCCATGCTTTCAATGATCCAGCAGGAATTGTTCGATATTGGAGGCGAATCTGCAGGGACTCCTAGTGCTTTACCTGAGCAGATGGCATTGGTCGAGATGAAACATGCTGACCGTCTTGTAGAAGAGATGGATCATTGGACAGATCAACAGGAACCCCTCAGTTCTTTCATCCTACCATCTGGCTCACCAGTTGTCGTGTCCCTTCATGTTGTCCGTACGGTTGCTCGTCGTTCAGAGAGGTGTGCAGTCAATCTCATTGAGGCAGAAGGAGAAGGAGCAGTCCGCTCCGTTGTTCTTGCTTATCTCAATCGCCTTTCTGATTGGATGTTTGTTGCTGCCCGACATGTCAGTCAGGCACTTGCAGAGGACGAGGTCCTTTGGGTGCCTTTGGGTACAAGAGATTCAGAGGCCTAGAATTTGGCGTGCACCTTGTAGGACTTTTTTCTCTGCTGGGAACGTAATCCAATTGGATGCTTCATCAACTTCTACCCACATGTGATCTGTGTGTTCATGCGATAGTGACACATCGAAGGTTTTAGTTCTCGCAGGAAACCAGTGTACTTGTTTTTCTCTCTCGACACCTCGTCGAGAATAGGTGTATTGTGTAGTTTGTGACCAAGTTCCGACGACTTTTGCGTCATCAATTCCTGTTTCTTCTTTTAGTTCTCTTAGTGCAGTATCATGTGGGCCAGCATCAGTATCTTCGACGTGTCCTTTTGGGAATCCCCAATGGCCTTGAGGATAACGGAGCAGAAGAACGAGATCCCCGTTAACGAGAACGAGCCCACAGGAAGTCTCCATGAAGTGCCACGAACGTTGCCCCCCCTTCACCCTTCGGCCGAAAGGGACTTGAGACTCACACCAAAGGGCAACCTCATGAGGGACCGAATTTCGATGTTACAGAGCATTGAACCACATCGAGTTTTGACGGATGGTGATCTTGATGGTATTACGACGGCCGGCATCCTGTTGAGGGCTTTTCCAGATCTTATTGTGAGATTTGGCCACCCAGGGGGAATTCGAGCAGGAGTGTTTGACGACCAAATCGATTCTCAGACTATCATTTGTGATTTGCCAAGCCATCCTGCATGTGGAGCAGTAATTGACCATCATGAAACAAATCGATCCGATGTTGAAGGTGTAATCAATTTCTGGAAAGCAACTCCTTCAGCTGCTCGAATCGCCTTTGAGATAGTCGGCGAGTCACAAGATGTATCGGATCTTCAAGAGATGATTGATTGGGTAGATATTCTCGATGGTGGTAAGATTTCTCGTCAAGATTTCCTTTCAAATCATCCAATGGTTGTTCTTAGTCGGAGTATTGAGGCGTCTGAACGACCAGAAGCTGCACAGAGGATTGTACAGGGTGTAGCAGAGGGCTGGGGGATTGAACGCATTATCTCCGATCCATTAGTCGCTGAGTCTATTCACCGAAGAGAAATGGAAGCATCAAAGATTACGAAAATCATTCATGATTCACTCACTATAGTGAATCGAATAGCCATAGTTAGGTTTGATGGAACAGGTATTCGGACGAATGGATACCGAATTACTGCAGAAGCGGGTGATGAATGCGATGCATGTATTGTGATTCACGGCGATGTGAATGGTTCCTTGAATGGTTCAACACATCCACTCAGTGCATCTTTTTACACGAATTCATTCTTACATTCCAACGGAGGCTTAGTTGATTTAACACGCCTTGCTACTGCTTTCGATCCTCATGGGGGGGGCCATAGGGATGCGTGTGGGTGCCGCATTCAATCCCTTAGTGAGGACGGATTAAGAGAAGACCGCGAGGTTGAGACGGAAGATGTCAATCGAAACATTGCAGCTTGGATAGAAAAATGGTCGAATGAGCGAGTTAGAAATGCCGCTTAGGGCTGAATAATCTGAATTGCTCGAAGAAACCCGAGAAACATCACAGCAACTAGGAGTGCAAGCATCAGATCACCCGCACGTCGATGAACTCCCTTCATTTTGGCCGTTGAAGATTTTTCTTCTCTTTGAGTAACTATACGCTTCCCAGTCCGAGTCATGTAGAATGTCAGGAGTGCGAGAGTTATACCCAACCAACCATGAAGGCTGAATAATTCATTAAAATCCGCATTAAGGTTGACATATCGATGGAGATTGGCAAAAATTGCAAACAGAATGACGCCGATGATAGTTGGAAGCGCCCATCGTCCTTGCCGTTCATGTTCTGCAATAACATCGCCCCGGTCCCTGGCACTGATTCGTGACCATGCTCCACCGCGTTTGAGCCGAATCGCTTTGATGGTACTCCAGTGACGGTACAGCCAAATTCCGAATACCGTTGCGATGAGGGGGTGGAGCAAGAGAATCACGAAATCCACCGCCTCCATGAGGTGGGGGACGCAGGTTCAGAACATCATCCTGAGGGTTCTAAATCGCCAAACATAGCGAATCGTTGATGTATACCGGCCGTGGGCACTCGGTCGTCGGGAAGTGTTGAGTCTGGAAACCTACCTGCGAGATTGCATCGAAGCTGGCCGTCGTGCCGGGGACGATCCGAATTCTCGGAGCCGCCAACTCGTGAATCATCCTTCTTTCACTCTTCTTGACAGAGCATGGAAACCAGTGGCGATGGCCATAGTCCAGAAAGAGGAACCACGCAATCCAGAAGAAGAGGTTCAGGTGAAGGCAACTCGTCGCCGAGGAGTCCGCCGAAGGGGTGCACGCGGTGCGAGTGGGATTGAAGCATTTCTTGAGTCTGTAGATACGATTCGAACATCACAGGAGAGCCCAGCATACCGCCTTACTGTTTTACTGATTCACAAGGGGCGAGATCCAAAGTCATGGAAGTCCGAAGACAATGCTCTCATCGATGAGTTGCGCTCTACTTGTAATTCAGGAGTCCACCCCGTTTGGGCGCAGGCAGCGAGAGAATGCCCACTAATTGCAATGCTTGGTGCGTTTCCAAGTACAACTCCATCAACCGAAGAGACGAAACAAACCTTGGATTGGATTGAAGGATTGAGGAGAGACCCTTCAGATTTCGAAGCATTCGGTAAATGGCTAGAAGATGTGGAACACTCTGAATTGAATTCCAAATCTATTCTTGATTTGCAACGCCTCGCAAAGGGCCTTCAAGGTAAGATTCGCCCGACTCAGATTCGTAAGGATACTCCAAAGGTTCTGAGCTCAACAACGACTCCCCCTCTCATTCTCATCGATGCACTTCTTCATATTGCATCGAATCAACCACACTTAGCAGTAGAACGAATCGGAGAAGCGGTCTTCAAGGACACGAAAATCCAAACTATTTCTGATGATTTACATCATCTTGCACGGTTACAATCTGGTGACTTCGATGCTTGGAAGAGTTGTGCATGTGTAACAGGGGATGATGCCCTATCTTCAGCAATGCTGACCACGGCGTGGTCCAATCCAATCGAACAAGAAGATCTTGATTTGTCTACTATCGAATCTGGAATTTTCCATCTCGAGATGAACAATTTGCCGATACCCGATTCACTCCAGTGGATGGTCATTCGCGCTCTTGCAGCGAAAGGGGATATTGAAGAGGCCACCAAACTCATTATGGAAGCTAAGATTGAAGATACTGCATCTTTCATGGCAGCATCTCGTATGGCAAAGGGCCATGAAGCGCTTGTTGAGCGTCTGTGTGAATTAGCAATCAATTATGACACAAATACATGGGAAGGAATCATCGCAGATGATGGGATTCCAACACAGATTAGAGTATGTTGTGCAACACTTCTCTCTCGATTTAGATTATCTCCTTCAACACTTGAACAAGTAATTGAAATCCTCGTGAATGGAAACGACATTGAGCATTTAGCCCTAGTAATTTGCAAGAATGAACTCCAAGGGTCCGAAAACCCCTATCCAATCTTGCTTGCATCTTCACTTGCCCCAGCAAATCTCCCACCTGAAAATATCTCTTGGATTCAGGAGCAGGCAATAATGGCGCACGACATCGTTGAATCCATCGATCCCCCTTCTTACCTCTCAATCAATGAAGCGGCCCTAATCCGTCTTCTAGATGGTGCAAGTGCTGACCTTGAGGAGATTCAAGGGCGCCTCCCCGAGGGTGGTTCAGAAGTTCTTCGTGAAGCGAGACGTGCATTGATGGATGGCGGGGATGGACTAGTTCGAGAACAACGTGTAGATACGCTAGAATCTTCAATTAAAGAGTCAAAACTTCCTGATCTTGAAAGCACTCTTTTCCTTGCAATCGTCGATTTACTTCGAATGAATCGTGTCAACAATGATGTTCAGATGACCGATTCCGATCGGAAGGAACGAGCGTATACCATTCTTGACAACCTTATCTCCAATCGATTCAATGCGCGCTTCTTTCCTCTAGTAACGGATTTGATCATCGAGCACGAGGTCCCCTCTTCAGAACTAGTATCTTGGCTCCAAAACCATCGCCCTCGTTCAGAATGGACTCCCGTAGCCAATGCAGCAATCTCAGTTCGTGAAGGCCGACACCTCGATGCAGCACGCCTCTACAAGCAGGCTGCTCCTCGCTTCCAAAACCCCCCTCATGGAGATTTTGAACGAGCGACTTTGCTTTATCGAAAGGCGTTGATCAATTTCGCTCTTTCACAGCGCTGGTCCGAAGCAGTGGACCTTCTTGATGAACATACTGAGCTTGCCGCTACAATCACATCCCGTTTCCAACTCTATCTGAAGGTCTCGTATGCATTTGACAAGATGCCAAAATCAGGTTCGAGAAGCAAGCGTTCCCGCAATCATCCTAAACACCTGATTCTCGATTTTGCGGATTCACGTCTCCCATTTGTAGAAATGGATACCCCTGACGATGATGGTTCAAAGAGAAGGGAGCGCGAACGTCGAAAGGAGGATATCATTGAGTCTCTAATGACTTATCCATCCTCGCGCCGATTACCGGAAGAGCCCTTCATTGGAAGAGTTCGTGCAGCATTGAATCATATCCAACGTGTGACATCGTCTCGCCGGTACCATATTGAGACTCGCTTCCGTAATGCATTGAACGATTTCGCTCGTCCAAAAGAGGTGTACGAGATTGCTAAGGAAGTGGCTCCTGAGGACCCTCTTAGAGCATTGAGAATGATGGAGCATGCCATCAATGTCAGTTCACATTACAACCTTCGTGAACAGGCTTCATTACAGGCATCGATGGATGCAATGTATCAGCAATATGAGAGTCAAATTGCAGTCAAAGAACGACGCGGCTTCAATGCCCTCGATCTCCCACCTCTCGTTGTTATTGATACCAATCTCCTTCTCGATGGTCTTGCTTCGGAAATTCTTCGACGGATGACCGTGGATAGAAATGGTCTGATGAATCCTAATTCATCTTTGATGTTCCATCAAATTCTCCGTCATCGTGCATCTACAAACCTTGTCCGAACTTTCGTACCTTCAACTGCTCTCAATGAGTTCAGATCACGAATTATGAATACAGACACTGGAGAATATGATCCACAGAGAGCATTGAGTCTCATTTACAATATCCGTCGCCATATCAACATCGATGCATATCATAGTATAATCACACCTCAGGTGCTTGAAGAGATACACCTTGGTATTCTTGAAGAGTTCAGAGATTGGCCTGCACCTGTCGAGGAAGGCTTCCATGACGGCGTTCTTGCTCAGACCAAGGCCGTTGAGGATTTCTTACAAGCTCATCATTCAATCTACAAACAGGTCACGATGTTCAAAGCACGCCGAGGTGGCGCAGACAAGAGAACCGCTCTTAGTGAGGACGGGTTGGTAATGTCAGAGGAAGGCATCTTCCCAGAACCTGGAGATCTTGACATCATGAAGACCGCTTCGAAACTGGCTTCCGATTGTCTTGAACGAGTGGGTGCTGTAGTCATTGCTACTCGAGATTCTGACTTCACCCTTCTCGCTCGTGCACTTGAGGAAAATCTGGGTGTAGGTGTAGCGAAGAATGCCATTGAGTTGGCACAGTGGTTGTGAAATGTCTCGTATTGATGTCCAAGTGGAGGCGGACAGTGATCTGCTGAGTGTTCTCCAAACAGTCCACGATAACGCAACAAGCAATCGCCTTCGAAGAATGATTGACGATGGCCGTGTACATATTGATGAGAAGGTCTGTCGTGTTGCGCGAACTCCCGTAACAGTTGGGCAAAAAGTTTCGATTCTCCCTCGTGCACAAGGAGATGCTCCGAAACGTCAATCCAAAAGTTCGCTTGAACTCCCAAAAATTCTCTATGAAGATGATCGTTTACTGGTTGCTGACAAACCCGCAGGCCTCTTATCTGTAACCACATCCAAGGGGAAAGAAAAGGATACGATGCATGCTCGCGCGTTCGAATATGCTGCAATTGATGGAGGTAGAGTATTCATTGTTCATCGTCTTGATAGAGAGACTTCTGGATGCATGCTATTCGCTAAGGATGAACGGACTAAGCGCCAACTCCAGGAACAGTTTGCAGATCGTTCAATTCAGCGAATCTATCATGCAATCCTCCTTGGCCATTTATCGGAGGACACAGGTCTTGCCAGAGATTGGATTCAAGAGTCTAAGGATCTCCGAGTGAGAATAGCTCCACATCGGAATGCAATCAATGCTAAGGAGGCGATTACATATTGGACTGTAGAGAATACATCGGAGACACATTCTCTTGTTCGTCTCGATATTCGAACTGGACGTAGAGCACAGATACGCCTTCAGATGGCTGCACGTAATGCACCAGTTGTCGGCGATACCATGCATGGCCAAGGTCGTGCTAAAACTGGGAGGCTCTGTCTACACGCATCGTCACTGAGCTTCATCCATCCGAATGGAGAAACTCTTCAGGTTAAATCTCAGATTCCTGATACATTCCGGCGTGTTATGAAACGCGGTCATTGAGCTGCCCGTTGCCAGACGCCGACATATCGATCGATATCCGGCCAATCCTCAAGCACAATTGGTTGGAAAATTACCAGATCTAACGACGAGAACCGTTCCATCAACCATCTTCGAGAAAGTGGCCAGGGCAGAGTCATACCTTCCTTGGTTCGATTTGTGGCTTCCCGGCCGATACTGATTAAGCGCCCTTTGGATTTGAGTAATGTTGGAAGTACCTTTGCGGCCCCTTCCCTGATTTCAATTGGTATTGCTTGCAAGATGTGTATTTCCACTACTAGATCGAAATTTCCAATCCATCTTTCAGGCGGATTGGTTACATCTCCGACTTCCCAATGTACCGATGAGGATGAGAACCGTTCCTTGCACCAAGCAATACAGGAAGCGGACAAATCAAAGGCAACAACCTCCCACCCCATTTGTTCTAGATATACAGCATCATCTCCAAGGCCACAGCCGACCATCAGCGCACGCCCCGGTGCAAGAGGATCGCGCTCCAACTCATCTTTTAGAATTGGATTGACACCCATTCTTGCCCATGGAATCAGTGCAGAATCTCCTTGAGCACCGGCATAGAGGTCCTCAAACCAACGGAGTGGTTCTCCGTCACCCTCAGCCGCTGCCGAAAGTGCTTGCAAGCGACGCTGGACATCATCATTCTCTTGCCTTTCAGCCCAATCATCATCCATACAGATTCACCCAAGATCTAAGAGATTACAAATGACATCATCTATTGATTCCAATTCTAGATTGGATGAGGCTGTATTGCCATCCACTAATCGCTTGATTTCGATTTTACCCGATTCAATATCTCGTTCACCGATAATCATGACCAAGTCAACACCAATTCCATCCGCCCATCGCATTGCTCTTTTGAGTCCTCTATCTCGAACTTCTAGGTGGACAATGTGACCTTTATTTCGTAACCCTCCTACGATTGGGAGTACCTGTGCATGGGTATCTCCAAGAGGAATCACGGCGATTTGCCCACGTTCCATTTTCTGGATACTAACGTCCTCATTTTCCATCGCTAGGAGCACTCTATCGAAACCCAACCCGAATCCACAACATGGATCTAAATCAGGCTGATCGAATAGATGCATGAGGCGGTAAGACCCTCCTCCGAGGACTTGACTCTCTCCTCGAAGAGATGGGACGTGGAATTCAAACACCATTCCAGTGTAGTAATCTAAGCCTCGAGAAATAGTGAAGTCAATTTCGAGTTTTGGAGGAGTAGGTGCTAAAACTTCGATGGCACCAATAGTCGCCTCAAAATCATCCAATACATCCTTCCAAATTTTGAGCCATTCCGCATCGCCTTGAAACATCTCTCGGGCGGTTTCAATAGGGTCACCTTCTCGTTGAATTTTTCCCGAAGCACCAATGAAATTCGCCAGTAAATCCATCCAATCATCACTAATATCCATTGCAATATTATCTTGGAACATTTCCCAGAATCCAGAATTATCTCCCTTGTCAAGAAGGCGCATAGCATCGCCAACAAAGTCCTCCGAATCGCCCCAATCATCTATTCCTGCCTGCTCCAATACTCTCCTAAGGACGCCTACATGTCCGATTCTGACAGACCAATCTTGCAATCCTGTGGCCTGCATCATCCGAATAGCGAGTGCTATGACTTCTGCTTCCACCAGTGGCCCAGAGGCTCCAATGTGTTCGATACCATATTGATAGAACTCTCTGTACCGTCCTTTTTTGGATTCTTCATATCGGAAACATTGCCCGAAGTAAGATAGCCGAAGTGGCTTGGCATCTGCACGCATTGAATTGGCAACCATTCGCATCACGGGGGCTGTTAATTCAGGACGAAGCGTCAGGTCCCGATCAGATCGATCTTTGAATGCATACAGCTGATTGACTACCTCAGGCCCTGACTTAGCAGTGAACAAATCAAGACGTTCGAAGATTGGTGTTTGCACCCGATTGTATCCGTGACTTTTTGCGACGTTATCCAGCGCACGTTCTAGCGCTAAACGCTCCGCCATATCTTTCACACCGAAGTCACGTGTACCTCGGGGGCGCTCAACCATGCCCGTTTACTTTGGACTAGGGTTCATCAGCCTTCGTCCACGGAGCATTAGGAGATACAACAAGACGGAACCAAATACGAATGCCGCAGATTTCGAATACGAATCCATTGATTCCCAAGAAAGGAATTCGTATGTTGTGTTTATTCCTAGAATTACAACTCTATACCAGTCGATTACAACATAGATTAGAGCAATACATCCGCCGATGACTCCATGCCACCATAAAGGGTCTTTTTCTGAGCGCTTCCATTCCATTAGCAGAATGGCCTGAGGTACGATATGGGATATTGAAAGTGCAACAACCCATTCGATTGAAATCACGGAGAAGTAAACTCTGGCAAACGCTGACCAAAATCCCACCATAGTTCCGAATGCTAAACAAATAGCAGTACCAAGGGTAACATCGGCCCCCTTTCGAATCAGATTATTTTCTGGCCAGTAGCCATGTAGGAAAGCAAGCACTACAGAAAGGGTGGCTAGTTCAATCGACCATTGAGTTGCGTAGAGGTAGAGGTAACGTGCACCATTGAGATAGACAGGGGCGATCATCATTGGTAGCATGATAGCAATCGAGATCAGGCGAATCCGTTGCTTTTCCATAGTTACAATCAATGTATCACATGCATGAGATGATTGCTGCACCAAATTCACTGCATTTGAGAAGAGTAGCATCGTCCATTAGTCGTTCGAAATCATAAGTTACGGTCTTAGCCGAAATTGCCCCTTCCATACCTTTCACTATGAGATCTGCAGCCCCCCCCCATCCCATATGGCGCAACATCATTTCAGCGGAAAGAATTAGCGAACCAGGGTTGACTTTGTCTTGTCCAGTATACTTTGGTGCCGTACCATGGGTCGCTTCGAAGATTGAAATCCCAGTGTCGTAGTTGATATTCGCCCCCGGAGCAATTCCAATTCCACCCACTTGGGCGGCGAGCGCATCAGAGATGTAGTCGCCATTGAGGTTCATCGTTGCGAGTACAGTATACTCCTTTGGTCGAGTTAGGACTTGTTGGAGCATAGCATCTGCAATTACATCCTTGATTAGAATTGTATTACCTGTAGTTGGATTCTTGAGAGTGCACCATGGGCCACCATCAAGTTCCTCCGCACCAAATTCTTCCTTTGCAAGAGTGTAACCCCAATCTCGGAATCCACCTTCGGTGAACTTCATGATATTCCCTTTGTGGACTAGAGTAACACTGGGCTTATCCTCATCAATGGCATACTCAATAGCCGCTCGAACGATGCGATCGGTCCCCTCTTTACTGATTGGCTTAATACCGATACCGGAGGTTTCAGGGAATCGAATTTTATCTACACCCATCTCGTTTTGTAGGAATGCGATCACTTTCTGTACTTCTGCTGAACCAGCTTCCCACTCGATACCTGCATAGACATCCTCACTATTTTCTCGGAAGATGATCATGTCTACAGCCCCTGGGTCACGCACAGGGCTTGGCGTTCCAGAGTACCAACGTACCGGACGTACGCATGCGTATAGGTCCAACTTCTGTCGAAGAGCTACATTGAGGCTACGAATCCCGCCTCCGACAGGAGTGGTCAGTGGCCCCTTGATTGAAACCAGTCCAGATCGGATTGCATCCAGAGTAGCCTCTGGGAGCCATTCACCCGTTGCATTGAATGCCTTCTCTCCAGCGAGAACTTCGTTCCATACAATCCCTCTTTCTCCAGCGTAAGCCTTCTCGACGGCGGCGTTGACGACGTTAATCATCACGGGCGTAATATCAATCCCAATCCCATCTCCTTCGATGTAGTGAACAACTGGATTCTTTGGCACACTCAATTGTCCATTCTGCATAGTAATCGCAGCCCCATTCCGGTCCATGGCCGAGGCATCATTGCCTTGTTCATCAATGAACCGGATGAAGAGTAATCATCTGAACCCTAATGACCTCCGCTTGAATGCCATATTCATGGCGAGTAGGGTTGAATGGACGCAAGGGGAAGAGATGCTTGGAATTACGAGCGATGGCAAGCGTGTTATGATGCATACAGACGATACTGCAAGTCCAATGCAATTACTCATCCTTTCTCACGGTGCATGCTCAATGATCGATGTAGTTGTTGGCCTCAAGGACAGGATGGAGAATGTCCGGGCAGCGTGGGTTGAAGTTGATGTTGATCGGGCAGAGAACCCCCCTCGGAAATTGACAGCTGTGCGAATGCACTATGTCATTGAAGGCAATGTTCCCGAGAAATTGGTTGAGCGCCTCATCCACCAGAGCCATGAGAAGTACTGTTCGGTCGGTGCAACTATTCTTGGTGGCGAAACTACGCTTGATTGGACCATGGAAATCCGTTCGCAATCAGAGACTGAGTAACTTCTTCGGGTGATTGAAGAATTCCGGTAGATCAGCCTCCCGATCCACCTCCTTTTCTATCCAAGCCCCTTCAGCAAATGCGTGACCTAGGCCAACTGCCTCCATCCAAGCATATGCCTCCTTCCAACCCGAACGAGTCAAACCCACATCAAGTGCGGAGCGGCCAAGCCTTCGAGCATGTTCTTCTCCCTCCTCTGGAAACCAAGATTCTAGGTCATGGACATAGGACCGGAGTGCAGAGACACCGGCACCAACTCCTTGTGATATCAGGGGCATTGTTTCCATATGTTCCATCTCGAGAGATTCTCTAATCTGATATCCAACACCGAGCAAATTAGCCAAGCGATTTAGCAAATTATGACCTTCTTCATTCAATGCATCATCTGCCCAACCGTAGCCAAGTCCGATTGAATATGGATGAACCATCTAATTCACCCAAGTAGGTCGTCGACCAGTTCCAGGTGACGCTTGAAACTGATTTCTAACTCACTCCGCTTCTTACTGAGGAGCCTAACTTCAGCCGGATCAAGAATGCCATCTACCCATACCGTCTGTAGAAGCATCACATATGTGGCCTCAGCCTTACGAGTCATTTCAGAGTCAGGAAGTTCACCTTCTAATTCCTCAGCCATTTCCTGTTCGTTGGAAAAGTGAATCCCCTGCACATCAGTGGCGCCGTCATCATCATCCACGAGATCTGCAAGCGCATCATACCCTGAATTTTCATTTTTTCCAGTTGAAGTTGTATTAATCCTAGATCCGATTCCCAGCTCCTCGAAGGGATCAACATCACTGTGGTCCTCAGATTCGATTGAAGCGCTAGGCAAATTGAATTCCTCTTCTTTGTCCTCGCCGTCCATATTAGCCGAGAACCATCGGGGGTTGTTCAAATCATCTTGTTCCTGAGTGTAAAAAAAAATACATTTTTTCCAACATTACACTACTCTTCCGGACAACAGAATTGCATCGAGGAATGCGCAATGGCAGGAACCCTCCCCTCAATCTTCAATAACCATCGATTGACCCTTGAGATTCCCGCGCTCAGATAACATTGCGCAGCCCACTGGTATGGATATTAAGAGAGGTGAATAAGACATGCAAACCACGATGAATGGAAGCAACGATGGAACAAGTGGGATGAATATTGAGCGCAGATTCACAACCCTTGGCACCGACCCCTTTGATACCTTTGAGTGGATGACGACAAGTATTCAGATCAAAAATCAGGATGGTACAGTTGCTCACAATATGGAAGACGTTTGCTTCCCATCAGGCTTCGAAGGAGTTCCAGGCACAGTTGCAGCGCAGAAGTATCTCCGAAAGGCAGGAGTTCCTGCTGCATTACGCCCCGTTCCCGAAGACAACGTCCCAATCTGGCTTCAACGTTCAGCCCCAGATGAGGAGAAGTTGCAGGCTATGGAGCCCGCAGATCGCTACTGTGCTGAGACGGATTTCCGTCAGATGTTCAGGCGTCTTGCGGGGACCTGGACCTATTGGGGTTGGAAGCACGGATACTTCGCATCTGAGGAAGATGCCCGTTCTTACTTTGATGAGATGTGTTACATGATTGCAAGCCAGCGCTCGGCTCCAAACAGCCCACAATGGTTCAATACAGGCCTCCATTGGGCTTACGGAATCGAAGGCAATCCTCAGGGCCACAAGTATGTAGATCCCGAAACTGGCGTCTTGACAGAGTCAACAAATTCCTATGAGCACCCCCAACCTCATGCTTGCTTTATTCAGAGCGTTGCAGATTCTCTTGTTGGGGGGACAGAGTCCATCATGGGACTCTGGGAACGTGAGGCTTTACTGTTCAAGTTCGGTTCAGGAACCGGGTCTAACTTCAGTAATATTCGAGGCAAGGAAGAACCACTTTCAGGCGGAGGACGCTCATCCGGACTACTCTCTTTCCTCAAGATTGGTGACCGCGCAGCGGGCGCCATAAAATCCGGAGGAACTACTCGCCGAGCGGCGAAGATGGTCACACTCGATCTCGATCATCCAGACATAGAGGAATACATCAATTGGAAGGCTTCCGAGGAAGAGAAGGTCTCGGCTCTTATCATAGGGAGCAATCAATTACAGAAGCATGCGAATGCCCTTCTTGCTACGATGTGGTCTGAGGGTGCCGAAGTCGCTTCAACAGACCCTGCGATGAATGAGCCTCTCAAGCGTGCCATGATTGCAGCTGTGAAAGACAACGTCCCCCAGCCACACATCAAGCGCATCATTGATCTTGCAGGCCAGGGGTGGCGCTCGGTAAATTTCGAGCGATTTGATTCAGATTGGCAAGGTGAGGGATATATCACTGTCTCGGGCCAGAACAGCAACAATTCTGTGCGGGTTCCGAATGAGTTTATGGAAGCAGTTGAAGCCGGTAAAGATTGGAATCTCATTTGGCGGACTGAGAAGGAGAAAGCATTGGCAGAGGGCCGCGACCCGGAGCCATGCAAAACACTCCCAGCGCAGGAACTCTGGGACCAAATTGCCTACACTGCCTGGGCATGTGCGGATCCTGGAGTTCAGTTTGATTCCACAATCAACGACTGGCACACATGCCCTGAAGGCGGTCGAATCAACGGATCTAATCCTTGTTCAGAGTATATGTTCCTCGATGATACTGCTTGCAATCTCGCCAGCATCAATCTCCTAGAGTACTATGACACAGCATCTCGAACATTTCAGATTGAGGACTTCCAGCACAGCGTCCGCCTTTGGACTGCTACCCTCGAAATATCAGTTCTAATGGCTCAATTCCCTTCAGCAGAGATTGCCCAGAAGTCCTACGAGTACAGGACTCTTGGCCTTGGATACTGCAATTTAGGTTCCCTTCTCATGCACATGGGTATTCCATATGATGATGATCGAGCCCGCTCAATTTGCGGCGCTCTTACCGCAATTATGTGCGGCGAATCTTATGCGACTAGTGCCGAACTTGCTAGTATTCTTGGGCCCTTCCCTCGTTATGAGGAGAATAGTGAGCACATGCTCCGCGTAATTCGCAACCATCGTCGCGCGGCGTACGATGTCGAGTCAAAAGAGTACGAAGGCCTTAGCGTTAAGCCAATGGGAATCGATGCCGCTCTTTGCCCTGACGACCTCCTTGATGCTGCACGCGAGTCCTGGGATCGCGCACTGAATCTCGGCTCTGAATTTGGATTTAGAAATGCTCAGACCACAGTGATTGCACCCACTGGAACGATCGGTCTTGTAATGGCTTGCGATACCACGGGCGTCGAACCATCATTTTCCTTAATCCAGTTCAAGTCCCTTGCTGGCGGAGGTATGTTGAAGATCATCAACAACGGTGTAAAACTCGCTCTTTCTGAACTCGGCTACAATGACGTCGAGATTAATGAGATTGAATCCTATGTTATGGGCACTAAGAGTATCGAGCGTTGTGAAACTGTGACGCGTGAACGACTGATGAAGGCCGGTTTTACCGAAGCTGAATTCGCTCGAGTCGAAGATGCGATTGGTGGGGCTTACGATATTCGTGGTGCTTTCAGCCCCAGTAGTTTGGGCGAGCCCTTCTGCACCGATACTCTCGGATTGAACCAAGATCAAATTGAGAACCCCTTCTTTGATGTTCTCAGCCATATCGGTTTCACATCTGCTGAGATTGAGGGTGCCAACGACCATGTATTCGGTCGTATGACTATTGAGGATGCACCATATCTCAAGGAAGAGCATCTCGAAGTATTCGATTGTGCAACTCCAGGGGGGAAATATGGTACGCGTTCTATTGCGTGGCCTGCTCACGTTAGGATGATGGCTGCTGCGCAACCATTCATCTCAGGCGCAATTTCGAAGACGGTAAATCTTCCATCCGATGCTACTATCGATGATATCCGCGATGTGTACAACCTCTCACATTCTACGATGAATAAGGCAACTGCAGTATACAGAGATCAGAGTAAGCTTTCGCAGCCGTTGATGAACAAACTTGTCGATACTTCTTCGATGGATGAAATGGACGAAAATGATTCGTCTACTCTAACCGCCGAGCAAGCAGTTGAGCAAGTTAAGGCAGCCCTACCTCTACCGGATCAACAAGCACAACCTGTTGCCGAAGCCTTTGTTCAAAATTACATTGCAACACGCCGCCCCCTCCCTGATGTTCGAGAATCAAAGGTGATGAAGGCGCGTGTTGGAGGACACACCGTCTATCTGTCATCGAGTATGTATGAAGATGGCCGTCTTGGTGAGATTATGCTAACAACTTCGAAGGAAGGAATGGCCTGGCGCTCATTGCTGAATCAGTTTGCAATCGCAGTATCCATTGGCCTCCAGTATGGGGTTCCCCTCGATGCCTTCGTCAAGTCATTCACTTTCCAGAAGTTTGAGCCTAGTGGTATGGTGGCTGGAGGATCTGGTCGCGTGAAGATGGCCACATCCATCGTGGATTATATCTTCAGAGAATTAGCAATCAATCATTTGGATCGCGATGACTTAGCTCACGTGACTGAAGAAGATCTCGATACGACATCCATTAGCCGTCCAGAGTCTACACCTGATGGAGTGTCTCGCACTATGGGGTCTCAGCGCAATATCCAGACTACGTTGGACAGTGTGATGAATATCCCGGAACCACAGGAGTTAGAGGAGCCAACAATTAACTCTGAACTGAGTGCAGAGGAGAATGCAATGCGAAGCGCTCGAGCACTCGGTTTCACAGGAGATATTTGCACGAATTGTGGAGGTAGCCAAATGGTTCGTAATGGAACCTGCCTCAAGTGCAATGAATGCGGTGAGACTACCGGCTGTTCCTGACTATTCTGAAAGGGTAAATTCAAGCCCATTTTCAGCGAGACGTTCGACTAATCTTTCTCCAGCACTCGGATCGATACGAGCCATTTCGTTTGCAAAACGCTTGATTCGCACCTGAGAAGCGGCATCATCCATCTTAATCAGATTCACTAGAATTCCTTGTTCATCAATCGGATCAATCTGCATTGCGGTCCTCAACCCCGAATCAACAAATCGCCGTCGTACCCTAGGATTTTCATGTTGACTCACTCTCATCGCTCGGATCATGAATTCGATTGGATCATGATGGGCTAGGATAGGTAGGGCACTAGTTGCAATTACCGCAGCATCACCTTCTTCTTCGAGACTGGCATCAATAATCATCTTTCCAACACTGATTGATTCCGAAACGATTCTTTCTGCGAGTGAAGCGATATCTATGCGCCTTTTCTCATCTCCATTTGCAAGTATTGCATTTACGATGGCCTCTGCTCGGATTACATCTGTTCGCAGAAGATGAGGGATAATTTTGATCAGAATAGATGCCCATTCGCTGTTTGTTAACTTCGAATCAAGCCTCTCTGCCATTCTAAGCGGGACGTACAAATGACTCCTGTTAACGATTTCAGCCCACCATGCTTCTGGTAGAGGACTCTCTCCCCCTATTGAATCAACGATGTCGAGTAACCAAGCTGCTGCAATAGCACCGTCGACATGTACTTCCACAGAATCTCCTTCTGTTTCTTGACCATCCCAATCGAGATGATGAGGTCCCGGTGCAGCTCTTGTTTGCCATCTTCCTGGAGGCCGTCCGAGAGCAATTGATTCTAGGAGATGAAAACCATCCTTTTGGATGCATGAAGGTCGCTGAATGCACGCTCCTGTGAACAATGCCATGCCCCAAAACCACCTATCTGAATCAGGTGCGACTTCATCGAGCCCCGCTCGTAACCATTCGACAATCCGCTCTTTGAGAAAATGATCCGCTAGGTTGTTTTGTGTTTCAAGGATGTATCGATCGAGAGCTCGCTCTTCATCGATGGCACGTCGTACATAATCTGGCCTTTGAGATTCAAGATGAGTGACGATTATTCGTTTGAAGCCCGCTTTGTCTAATGTATCGACTGTGATGGCTTGCTGTGCAATAATATCTGGAGACGGCTCAATTACAGGAATCCCCTCAAAGAGATGTGGTGGGGGAGGAAAAGGAGCATGTTCCACCCCGCTTCTCACAAGTTCTGTTAACAGGTCATGGGAAGTTTGCCAGAGTAGTGCCATTGGCTCTCTTCTATCCAATTCAATCCCTTCATTGGTCAAACTTTTGAAAAGATTTCAGGATGCCATGCTGTGATGCATCCCATGAATGCACTAGCCATGACAGTCAGAGGACTGGCAAGATACAATTGACCCGGGCCAGAGCGGCCCTGAAAGTTACGATTAATCGCGGATATGGTGACCTGGTCGGGGTTATTACTGATACCAGGGCCTGCTCCGATGCAAGCGCCACAACCCGGATCTATGAGGTGGATACCAACCTCTTCAAAGAGTGCTGTCCATCCCATTCTCTCAGAAAGTTGCTTAACGGATCCCGAACCGAATTGAATGTAGCATTCAACACCATCTGCGACTTTCAATCCGGCATCCTTAGCAGCCTTTGCGACTTTTGCATAGTAAGAGAAATCATCATCCTTACCTGCAGTACAGGACCCAGCATAGGCGATGTCGATTGGGACGCTTCCAATATCATCGATGTAAGCCCCATTAGTAGGATCCGATGGAATTCCTTTGTCGGGATCTCCAGGATGAGCGACCATTGGTCGGATTTTGTCAAGATCAATGGTGTGTATTCCTCCGTGATATACAGCATCCTCATCAGGAAATACAAACGCATTTCTAATCTCTTCTTCATTCAAATCATTTCGTCGTTTCAACAACCAATCGATCGTCAATTGATCAGGGTCACAAATCCCAGTTTTAGCACTACATTCCGTGGCCATGTTGCATAGTGTCGCTCGCTCATCCATAGAGATAGAAGCAAGACCAGTCCCACCGAATTCCATTGAACGATCAAGTGTATCAGAGTGTTTTGCATACCGCCACAGGATGTGAAGAATGACATCTTTAGCAGTACATCCTGGGTTCAAACTCCCAGTCAACTCAAAACGAATACTTTCAGGGACTTTGACGAAAGCAAACTGATTGTGAACCAAATTTGCATATTCTGTTGAGCCCACACCATAAGTCAACGCGTTCGAGGCACCACCCATACAAGTGTGACTATCAGTAGCTTGAATGAAATCACCAACATCGATGAATTCCTCTCGGGCCACTTGGTGACAAATTCCAGGGCTAACACCGTCCTTCGCCGAGTAATCACGAACACCGGTATGCTGTTGGAACGCTACCTGTAAATCTCGCAATGTTTGAATTTTATCGGCGAACGGCCCAAACCTTGGAACACCAGTTGCATAGAGCAGATGATCTTCAAACACAGCAAACTTTGGTGGATTAGGTAACGTATAATCCGCACCATATTCGGCCGCTAGAAAATTATGAACTTGAGCGGTTGTAAACTCATGACTGTAACCCCCGTCGACTGTTGCCAATACTGCATCGCCTGGAGATACATAGCATTCTACACCATTTTTACCAATCAACTTCTTTGCAATAATTTTCTCTGCCATTGTCATACCTCGCCGCTCAGTAGAAACGGCTGGCAACTCGATTTGCCCATCTTTTAATTTCTTGGCGAAGGGAAGAATTCCACCATTCTCTAGAATTAATCGTGTGACTGGATCGTATTGTTGTGTGAATTCATCGAGTGGAATTACTTCTCCATTCTGCAATCTCTCCAACATTTTGTGATTACCCATTACTTGTCCGAGATTGATGTTGTTCCGTTCATGAATCGGAGCAAATGAGGCGGCAATCACAATTCGAATTCCAGACCATCGTTCACACTGAGGAGCAGTTTCACGACTGCTCCCAGTCCCTTTTCGATGCCCACTAACAATCACTTTGAAACCCCCTTCCTTTAGAGCACCTTGATTGAAAACACGCTCGCCTTCATGGAGCAGACCAGCATATGCATTTTCAGCTATTTTTGCCGGATCGTGATCGAAGCAGACCCATGCTGGCGTCATCACATCAGTGTTGATGTCATCCAACAGATCATCGACAGTGAGGTCAGCCATTTTGAGATTCAAGCCATTGTATAGCTGTTGACGAATTAGATCGAGATTTTTGGTTAGAAACAGGACACGTGCATCTGGATCTAGCCTTATTGATTCAGGGGGCCAGACCTCGGTCACGTAGTTTCACCAGCCGTACCATGGGTTCAGCCTATTTGACCATTAGCCGTTATTATTAGCCAATTTCTTCACATAATTCAATCTAAAATCTACTAAAAAAAACAACCATTAGGATTTAAATACCTTGGCCATCCGAGCAATAATATCTTCGGAGAGGAATCAAATGTCTGATGCACAAGTGGAAGATATCGTCAAATGCCCAGAATGCGGCAGCAGAGAACTCGATCGCGATGAGACACGTGGAGAAATTGTGTGCTCAATGTGTGGTTTAGTGATTGAGGATAATGTCATCGATCAGGGTGCTGAGTGGCGCGTCTTTAGTCCCGAACAGGGGGACCAGAGAGCTAGGACTGGAGCACCCATGACTGTAATGCTCCACGATAAAGGGCTCTCTACCGATATTGATTGGCAGAATAAGGACTACTCTGGTAAGACAATCTCTTCTCGATATCGCAGTCAATTTTACCGCATGAGGAAGTGGCAAAAGCGGTCCCGTGTTTCGAACGCGACCGAGAGAAACCTTGCTATGGCCCTCGCGGAACTCGATCGAATGGCTAGTCGATTGAATCTTCCAAAATCAATTCGTGAAGCTGCCGCTGTCAACTATAAACGCGCAGTAGAAGCCCGCCTTATTCGCGGACGCTCTATCGAAGGTGTCGCCGCGGCCAGTCTTTACGCTGCCTGTAGACAGTGTGGAAACCCTCGAACACTTGACGAAATCAGTACAGCATCTAGGACCGGCCGGAAAGAAATTGGTCGCACTTACCGTTTCATGGTTAGAGAACTACGGATGAAAATCCCTCATACAACACCAGAGATGTATATCCCACGATTCTGTTCAGGTCTTGATCTCGATGCAGAGGTACAATCAAAGGCGTATGAATTGATTCAGAAGGCTCAGGAAAAGGAACTGACTAGTGGACGGGGCCCCACGGGGATCGCAGCCTCGATTATTTACATCGCTTCAGTTCTATGTGGTAAGCGTCGCACACAGCGGGAAGTGGCAGAGGTTGCTGGAGTTACCGAGGTTACAATCCGAAATCGATACAAGGAATTAATTCAGAATTTGAATATTGAATTAGAGATATAATTCAATATTTTCTTTAACATTTGATTGATATATCCTGGTTGGGGAGAAGTATGCGGGAAAAAGGGATGTCAACAGAGTCCGATCAGGATTTTAAGATGGATTCTCCTGACGAAATTTTTGAAAATTTCCAGAAATTATCTTCGACATTACGAAGCACTTCGTACGAACCCAGTCCCATATTAAGTGATAAAATCCGCTCATATCTCAAAGATGAATTACCCGAAGAAATCGAGAGTGGTGTTGAAGAATTACAGGAAAAAAAACCTAATCTCATTCAATCGCCTCTTTTGGAATCAGCTCGTAATTATCTAGAAAAGAATGAATGGAATTTCGAAGTTCTATCAGATCATAGTACAATTGCCCTTGGTTTTGAGGGAGTAAATGGTGAATGGCATTGCATGATTCAGACACGTGAATTAGAGGAACAGATGATATTCTATTCTTCTCTAAGTGAGAATATATCTTCAAATCGAATTGAAACGATGATGAGATTCATCACAATGGCGAATTATAGATTAGTTGTGGGAAATTTCGAATTAGATGTTACTGATGGGGAATTGAATTACAAAACAGCACTAGATTTGGAGAGTGTGCCTCTAAATAATGACATGATTCGAAATATTATTCATACGAATCTAGCAACTTTTGATCGCCACCTTCCTGGGGTCCAAATTATCCTCAATGGTGGCTCGACTGAAGAGGCAATGGATGCCATTGAGATGAATCAGTCTTCAGGCACCCATTCCATATCGTGATGCGGTCCAATACCTTCAATTTCGAATACATCTGAGACTATTACGAATCCACATCTTTGGTACATTGGTACAGCACGAATTCTGGCATTGCACCATATTCCAGTTTGGTGAGAGGCCGCAAATTTCTGCATTAAATTGACAATTTTTGTCCCAATACCTAGATTTCGTGACTCCTCGTCTACTGCCATTCCACGAATCCTGTAAATTGCACCATCCCTAGGATCAGTTTGCAAAGTGGCACAACCAACCATTCGTTCTCCAATGTGCGCGACAACGAATTTCGTTCTAGGATCCTGATCAATTCCATGATAATGTGCAGTTTCAAGAGGGAGGCCAATCCGAAGGACCTTCCATCTGAGATTGAGATGATCACTGTCGACAGAATTTACCCATGAGTATCGTGCCTCCATGCCCTTCTCCAGTATCTCCCAACGCAAATAGCCACCGGGAAAGACCCAATCTCTGAAACGATGAAGGGGCGTCCCCGGTTTGATGATGGAGGATTCATCCGACTTGATGGTCCATCCTACATCGATTATTGATGACGGCGTAAAATTAGGCTCTGGAGTTCGAATATGGCATTTTTGTCATATTCGGGAAGGGGCCCGAATAGGAGCAGAATCCTCACTTGGACAGAACGTTGTAGTGGGGCCTGACGTTGAAATTGGCACGGGTTGCAGAATTCAAAACAACGTTTCCATCTTTTCAGGTATCACTTTGGAATCGGATGTATTCATTGGACCTTCTTGCGTATTTACGAATGTGCGAAATCCTCGTGCAAGAATCAATCGCCAATCGGAATTTGAATCCACATTAATCAGACAGGGTGCAACTATAGGTGCTAATGCTACTATTCTTTGTGGGATTGAAATCGGAGCCTTTGCGATGGTTGGTGCTGGCAGTGTGGTCACGCGTACAGTCCTTCCTCATGCTCTCGTCGTAGGAAATCCCGCAAGACAAATCGGCTGGGTTGGTCAATCTGGTGAGACCTTGGATTCCGACTTGGTCTGCCCAAAAACAGGAGAGAAGCATATCATCGAGAACGGATTCCTTCGCCGAAAGGGGGTGGACCAATGAAGTGGCTTAGCCTGTTGTTAGCATTCATGTTTGTCGGTTGTATTGGTGCTTCTCCCGAGCCCGAGGATCCGTACCATGGATTCGAATGGACAGGAACGAATCCCGCCCCACTGTTCATGTTGGAGTCTTCAGATGGTGAACTTTGGTCGCTTGAGGAGCAGCGGAACAAGACAGTAGTTCTTGCTTTTACTTACACTCGTTGTTATGCCACTTGCCCAGTGACTTCAGCTACGTTAGCAGCAATCTATGATACTCTCACCGATGAGGAAAAGGATCGAATTTCATTTGTATCGGTTACTATCGATCCTTGGCATGATTCACCCTCGGTCTTGACCAATTGGACTGAGGAACGAGGATATGAATGGCCTCATCTAACTGGTTCTCCAGAGGCTGTTGTTCCGGTGTTAAACGAATATGGGGTTGATCCAGTAAATTTTGAGGATGATTCTGATGAAGGATATGGATTCAGCCATACACAGCCGACTTACATTATCGATGAAACAGGTAATGCTCTCGTACTTTGGACAGAGCCAGATTTACCCTTAGATCTCTTCCTTGAAGATCTTCGACTCATTGCGGAGTGATTCTCAGATGAATGTCCGCCGCCGAGCTACTTGGGCTCTTCTATTGGTCACTCTTCTCTGGGGTGGAACATTCATCTGGATGAAACAGGCATTAGATGCAAGTGCTGCTTTGACACCATCCCTAGCGAAAAATGACGCTGCAATTTTCTTTGTTCTCATGAGGTTCCTAATCGCTTCCGCAGTCCTCCCCCTGGTCCTTAGTGAAGCAAGAAACGGCCTCTTGAGCCTATCCAATTGGAAGGCCGGGTCTTTTCTTGGAGTGCTTATTTGGGGGGGCTTCCTTCTACAGATGATTGGCCTTACTGATGTTACACCAGCAGTCTCAGCTTTTCTGACAAGCCTCTACGTTGTGTTTACATCTTTGATTGCCATGGCAATTACTCGGCGCTTCCTTTCGCTTCCAGCGATAATGGGGGTCATCCTTGCAACAATCGGAGCAGGTTGGATTTCTGGGCCACCTCAAATCAATTTTGGACTTGGTGAGTGGTTGACCATTGCATGTGCTTTTCTTTTTGCGGGACACATTATTGCAACAGATCGTTTGACACAAGGTCAAGATGCAGTGGGTATGACTGCAACGATGCTGCTTACTGTGACCATTCTTTCTGTAATTACTCAATTTGTATTCGGGTCAAGTGATTATAGTACCCTCGTCGACCTTACATTCTCACCTTCGTTTCTTTTCCCTCTACTATGTTGTGCAATTCTTGGAAGTATAGTTGCGTTGCTAATATTGATGATGCATCAGAGAAATCTTGACCCAGTTCATGCGGCGGTCCTCTACGCTGCTGAACCTGTTTGGGCAATGCTGGGGTCTCTTGCTTTTGACCTTGAAGAAGGACTTACAGGATGGCTCATTTTCGGTGCTTCAGCAATCCTTGTTGGCAATTTAATTGTCCAGTTCGGTGAGAATTCTGATGAAGAAGAATGACTTCCCTTGAGTCCTGAGTATTGAGGAGTGTTCAAGAATCGGTGAATAGTCGGCAATTCATGGCGACCTTCGATCCCGCTACAATGGTCTTCGGGGGCTTTGCTGACCAACTTGATGCTGCATTTGGGGCATCCATGGGTTGGTTCATCGGTAATCTGCTTGTACTCATAATCGCTTTTGGTTTGATTCAGGCGCTTAGGAACGCTTCCGACCTCATTAGATATTTTGAGATTACAAATGCGAAACTGACTTCTTGGTTTGGATACACTATTGCCACCATCATCCAACACTTGATTTTCATTTCATTCGGCTTCCCTTTCATCGGTGCGTTTCTGACTGCAGTATCCTCAACACTTCTTTGGAAGTGGGCGTTTGATACATTGACACCGACTGATGCTTGAGCGTCTATATGGACGGCGGGTTGAAGCACCCCCGGGATTCAATTGACTAACATGGCGACGTTTGGAGACCGTCCTGCTATCCCTGCAGATTTGTCTGAATTACTCTCGGATGAGACGGCTAGCACTGTATTCCTCAAGGCTGATTGCCCCCCACGGGTAAAATCGGGCCATATCTCTGAGATAAGATTGGTTGAATTGGAGGAGGAACCCTGGTCACGTGGTCGTGTTGAATCTCTTGCTGAAGCAATTCAACAAGTGGTCGAGGAGAATCAGGATAGATCAGATTGTTTTGTTGAAATCGAACGCATTGGTTGCACGATTTTCCAGGTCGGTGATCTTCGTGTTACCTGTGCGTCCCCTCCATTCTCCGATGCATGGGAGATTACCGTAGTTCGACCAGTTGCACGTTTGAGCCTTGCAGATTATGACTTACAACAAGATCTCA